>ERZ1699254.130-NODE-130-length-37269-cov-7.696866_pt1 | contig 37269 bp, 30 predicted proteins | sample MGYA00581522_ERZ1699254 | MGnify/ENA primary metagenome ERZ1699254 (study PRJEB42319, sample SAMD00040329) | human oral metagenome | material: saliva | host: Homo sapiens | study: EMG produced TPA metagenomics assembly of PRJDB4115 data set (Metgenomic analysis of... | reverse complement strand
TACGTTTAAGCATAAATATCTGCAAGATTTATAATGTAAAGGTACAAAAACTTGCAGATATAAGCAAATGATTTGTAGTATAATATACTGTGAATCAGCAGAATGTTAGGCTTTTAAGGGTGGACTATATAGTCTTTACTTTTACAGCGTTATAATTCAAAGATGTCAAGTATAGAAAGGGCAAATAATCAACACCCATCATCAAACACCCAACACCTAAGTGCCCATCAACACCTAACACCTAACACTCATCACCCAACACTACGCTCCCTCAAACTCGCGAAGGAAGCGGGTATCGTTCTCAGAGAAGAGGCGGAGGTCGCTAACACGATACTTGAGGTTAGCAATACGCTCAACACCCATACCGAAGGCATAACCTGTATATACACTTGAATCAATACCACAAGCCTCAAGGTCGTGTGGATCAACCATACCACAACCAAGAATCTCAACCCATCCGGTGTGCTTACAGAAACCACAACCTTCACCGCCACAGATGTTACAGCTGATATCCATCTCTGCGCTTGGCTCAGTGAATGGGAAATAGCTTGGACGAAGACGAATCTTTGTATCTGCACCAAACATCTCACGAGCAAAGGTGAGAAGCACCTGCTTTAGGTCGGTAAAGCTAACATTCTTATCAACGTAAAGACCCTCTACCTGATGGAAGAAGCAGTGTGCACGAGCCGAGATAGCCTCATTACGGTATACACGACCTGGGCAAAGCACACGGATTGGAGGTTCGTGTGTAGACATATAGTGTGCCTCATCATTAGAAGTGTGACTACGGAGAAGAACGTTCTTCGTAACATCCATCGTACTGCTGCGCTCAATAAAGAAGGTATCTTGCATATCACGTGCAGGATGATCAGCAGCAAAGTTCAACATTGTAAACACGTGCTGGTCGTCATCAATCTCAGGACCTTGATAGAGAGTAAAACCCATACGAGCAAAGATATCAATAATCTCGTTCTTTACAAGTGTCAACGGATGACGTGTGCCGAGGTTAATAGGATAAGCAGTACGTGTCAAGTCGATATCATCACTCTGTGCCTGACTTGTTTCAAGTTGGTCCTTGAGTTCGTTAATCTTGTCTTGTGCACTCTGCTTAAGTTCATTAATCTTCATGCCGACAACCTTCTTCTGGTCGGCTGCCACATTACGGAACTCGCCCATCAACGCATTGATTTCGCCCTTTTTACTAAGGTATTTCAGACGGAGTTGCTCCACATCATCAGCACTCTTAGCCGTGAGTGCGCTCACTTCCTTGAGAAGTTCTTCTATCTTGTCTAATAACATAGTTCTTGATTATTTTCCTGCAAAGGTACAATTTATAATCGTAACGGAGAAATTACCCTAATATAAATTTATAAAAATCCTATCTTATTAGAAATAAATATTGTACATTTGCAGGAAATTTGAGATGAATAAAAAGAGAGTATGAAAAAAGCTTTTTTACTTATTGTGTGTGTTTGTGTAGCTATGGTAGCTGTTACTACGGGTTGCACAAGCAAGAAAGTTGATGGCGATGACAGTACAACTACTGATTCTACGGCAGCAGAAGACACTGACACTGTAGATAGCGTTGACTCTGCCACGGAGGTGATTGCTGCTACTCCTATGCCAAAGGCAGCAGACCAATTGTTTGACGACTTCTTCTTCAACTTCATTGCTAATAAGAAGTTGCAGATGAATCGTATTAAGTTCCCACTGCCTGTAGTCAATGGTACAAAGACTACAGAGCTGACACGTGGAAACTGGAAGATGGATTATTTCTTCCGCAAACAGGGCTATTACACGCTTATCTTTGATAATGAGAAACAGATGAAGTTCTCTAAGTCTACCGACTTGGATAGTGTCATCGTTGAGAAGATACATTTAAAGAGAGGTACGATAGAGCAGTATTGGTTCGATCATCAGGATGGAAGCTGGAAGTTGAATCAGATTCGTAACATCACATTCAAGGATAGTTATAACGCATCTTTCTATACCTTCCTGTCACACTTCTTCGCAAATGGTGGTAAAGGGGCTGTGAAGAATCCATTAGCTTATACTGGTCCAGATCCTAATGGCGAGGAGACGAATGTGGTCAACACGACTATCCCTGCTGAAGAATGGTCATCATTCTTACCAGAACTTCCACACGAAATGATTTATAACATCCTTTATGGTCAGAAGTATTCAGACACAGACCGCAGGATTGTTACCTTCCGTGGGTTGTCTAATGGCGCTGAAACGCAGCTCATCTTTAAGCAGAATGGTAAGAGCTGGCGCTTAGAGAAGGTTGTAGCTTATTAACGAACAGACCCCTGCCTACCTTGGTAGTGGGTCTTTCTTTATTAAGAAGCACCTGCTATTAATGTTATTGTTATGGATTATCTGATTCATAAAGAATAACACCTTTCTATAAATAGGAACAAAGGGAAACGCAAAAACAATATCAGAAACATGAAAATAGAACATAACTATAGTCTACTAAAGCATAATACCTTCGGCATTGACGCCAAATGTCAGCGTTTTGTTGAATACGAATCAGTAGAGCAAGCACAGGAACTTGTGCGCTCCTTGAAGGAAGAGGACTATCCACTACTGATTCTCGGTGGGGGTAGTAACCTTCTACTCACTGGTGATTTCAAGGGAACCGTACTCCACTCTGGCATCTCCTTTATCGAGCAAATCGACGAAGAACGTGTACGTTGTGGCTCAGCTTACGTATGGGATGATTTTGTAGACTATTGTGTTTCTCACGATCTCTATGGTGCAGAAAACCTTTCTATCATACCGGGAGAGTGCGGTGCGAGTGCTGTACAAAATATCGGAGCCTATGGTGTGGAAGCTAAAGACCTGATTGATGAGGTTGAAGCGGTGGAGATTGCCACTGGTGAAGTGCATCATTTCAAGAATGCTGATTGCGAATACAGCTATCGACAGAGTAAGTTTAAGCACGAATGGCGCAATAAGTATCTTATCACATCGGTGACCTATCGTCTTTCTAAGACTTATCAACCTAAACTCGATTATGGTAATATTCGTGCAGCATTGGCTGAACAAGGTATAGAGAATCCTACCGTAGCAGAACTTCGTCAGACGATTACTGACATCCGTAATGCAAAACTTCCTGACCCAAAGAAGATTGGTAATGCGGGTAGTTTCTTTATGAATCCTATCGTTCCAAAAGCTAAATACGAGGAGTTGGCAGCGCAATATGAACGGATGCCCCACTATACTATTGATGCTGACCATGAGAAGATTCCAGCTGGTTGGATGATTGAACAATGCGGTTGGAAGGGTAAGGCATTAGGTCCTGCAGGCGTTTACGATAAGCAGGCTTTGGTTTTGGTGAACCTTGGTGGTGCAACAGGTGCTGATGTAGTCAGACTCTACCAGACAATTCAGCATGATGTGAAGGAGAAGTTTGGGATTGAGATACATCCAGAGGTGAATACTTTTCCAAACTAAAGCCTCCCTACAACAGCCTCCCCCAACCCTTCCGAAAGGAGAAAGCCTCCCCCAACCCCTCCGAAGGGAGGGGAGTGCTAAACAAACGAAGCCTCCCCCAGCCCCTCCGAAGGGAGGGGAGTGCTAAACAAAAGTAGCTACTTCTTTAGGTTGTGATATAGTTTAATATTAATATTTATCCTAACAACTGCGACATCCAACCATAAACACTCGTTATAAATAAGCTTTTAATTAAGAAATGCTTATAAAGCATCAAACCAACTTTTAAGAACATTCCCTTTGAAGCAAGAAGAACTCATAAACAACGAGCATTCCGTTAGGCACTCCCCTCCTTTGGAGGGGTTGGGGGAGGTCTTCACCTTCCTCGGCACTGGCACCTCCAATGGTGTTCCTGTACTTGGCTGTAGCTGTGATGTTTGTAAGAGTAAGGACCCACGCGACAACCGATTGCGCACCTCTGCTTTATTGGAAACGGCAAAGACGCGTATTGTCATTGACAGCGGTCCTGACTTTCGTCAACAGATGTTGCCACAACCTTTCCGTAAGATTGATGGCTTATTGATTACGCATATCCACTATGATCATGTAGGAGGGATTGATGATGTACGCCCTTATTGTGCCTTGGGGGATATAGAAGTGTATGCCAACGAGAACACTTGTGACGGCTTACATCATAACTTCCCTTATTGTTTCACAGACAATCCCTATCCAGGAGTTCCAAAACTGAACCTTCATAGTATTCAACCGCATGTAAAGTTTACGATTGGTGACATCGAAGTGATGCCTATCTCTGTGATGCATGGCGGACTACCCATCCTCGGTTATCGCTTTGGGAAACTCGCTTATATAACGGATATGAAAACTATTAAGGATGAGGAACTCCCTTATCTTGAAGGTGTTGAGACACTGGTTGTAAATGCTTTGCGCTGGGAACGTGAGCATCACTCCCATCAGTTGATATCTGAAGCCATTGATTTCAGTCGAAAGATAGGAGCAAAACGCACTTATTTAACCCATCTCACCCATAAGATTGGCTTACATGAAGAGGCACAAAAACTCCTTCCAAATGATGTTTTCTTTGCCTACGATGGTTTGAAGATTCATTTTTAATCTTAGTCGTATTAATGAACATATAACTACAAAACAAGTTTGTTTTTAGTTTCCTGTCCCTTTTAACATTTAAGGTTATATCATTGTATGATAGCCTGTTAAGCATCTGAAAAGAGTGACAACAGTGACAGGAAACGTAAACTTTAATATCTTTTTCTCTCCCCTTACCCTAAACCCAAACCAGTAATTAGAGTCCCCTAAGTAAGATACACCCAAAGGTAAAGAAATTTATTTACAAAACATTCGAAGAAAAGGTAGAAAAATGGGGTAAACATGAGATATTTTAACACCTACGTAAGTTGCTTGTTTTCAAACAGTTGTAAAGAAGCAATCCAAAAGGTGCTTAATAAGGGTTCAAAAGGGCGTTACTTGAACCTCAAAAGGGCATCTTTTGCAAGCTAAAAGGGCGTTAATTGCAAGCCTTTTGATGGTCTTTAAAAAATCAATATGTGAAAAATTCGGACAAAAAGGATTCTTCAGAAGTTTGGATTGACAAGCTCTGCCTTTTGTGTTTAGGATATTAGAAATATCTCACAGAGCAAATCTATGTTTCTTGCTGCAAATTTAGAGTTGCACTGTGTGCCTTATTATAATAGCTTTTTACCACTTCATATTTCTGGAGAAGCAGAATTATACATATTGTGGGGGCATGAGATTTGGGTTAAAGGACATAAAAACAGCGTTTTTCATTAGTATTTTTCAGATTTTATGAGTAACTTTGCCATGTGGCAGTGTATACCTGTTCGAACAATAGGGAAGTACACTTTTCAACACAAAAATAAGCAATAATAGAAATTACTGAATGAAAGAATTTATCATATCTGACGTCAAGGCGGAAACAGCCATCCTTGTGGGTCTTATTACAAAGGACCAGAACGAGGACAAGACGAAGGAATATCTTGACGAATTAGAGTTCCTCGCTGATACAGCTGGTGCTATCACTGTGAAGCGATTCACACAGAGGGTGACAGGTCCAAGTGCTGTTACATACGTCGGCAAAGGTAAACTTGAAGAGATAAGAGATTACATCAAGATGAAAGAAGACGAGGAGGAGCCTATCGGTATGGTCATCTTCGACGACGAGTTGTCGGCAAAGCAGATGCGCAATATCGAACAGGAACTCGGTGTGAAGATATTAGATCGTACCTCTCTCATCCTCGACATCTTTGCTATGCGTGCCCAGACTGCCAACGCAAAGACACAGGTAGAGTTGGCACAGTATCGCTATATGCTCCCACGTCTGCAACGTCTGTGGACTCACTTGGAGCGTCAGGGTGGTGGTTCAGGCTCTGGTGGCGGTAAAGGTTCGGTAGGTTTGCGTGGTCCGGGTGAGACCCAGTTGGAGATGGACCGCCGTATCATATTGCAGCGTATGACCCTTTTGAAGCAAAGACTTGCTGAGATTGACAAGCAGAAGGTGACACAGCGTAAGAACCGTGGCCGCATGATTCGTGTTGCCTTAGTAGGTTACACGAACGTGGGTAAGTCAACCACCATGAACCTCTTGGCTAAGAGCGAGGTATTTGCTGAGAACAAACTCTTCGCAACACTCGACACAACGGTGCGCAAAGTCGTTGTAGACAATCTCCCGTTCCTGTTAGCTGACACCGTTGGATTTATCCGTAAGTTGCCAACCGACTTGGTTGATTCGTTTAAGTCAACACTCGATGAGGTGCGCGAGGCCGACCTTCTCTTGCACGTTGTGGACATTTCACATCCTGACTTTGAGGAACAAATACAGGTAGTCAACCAGACTTTGTCTGAACTTGGTTGTGCTGACAAGCCTTCGATGATTATCTTCAACAAGATTGACAACTATCATTGGGTGGAGAAAGAGGAAGACGACCTCACACCAGCAACCAAAGAGAATATCACCTTGGACGAACTGAAGAAGACATGGATGGCTAAGGAGCATGACAACTGTCTATTCATTTCAGCCAAGGAAAAGGAAAATATCGACGAGTTCAGAGAGGTACTTTACAAGAAAGTACGCGAACTCCACGTGCAGAAGTATCCTTACAATGACTTCCTTTACAATATCGAAGAGGAATAAAGACTATTGGGCATATTTGCCTTATTGGGATTATTTGCCCAATTAGGCTAATGGGGCTAATAAGCCTAATAAACCCAATAAGCCTAATAAGGCTAATAACAACAACTAAAAGAAAAGTTTATGCAATATCGTTCACTTACCTTTGAAGAGATTGAGATACTCGAGAGCAATAGCTGTTGGGCAGAAGATTGGAGTCGAGTAGAGGTTGCGGAGGACGGATTTCAAGCGAAATTCTTCCACCGTGTCATGTTCTATGGTGACGTACAGTTGGGAAGTGTCCAGAAAGAAGTCGAGATAACAAAGGGCTTCGTCAAGCATTCTGGTATCAATGATGCAACCCTACGTAATGTGACCGTTGGTAACGACTGCCTTATTGAGAAGGTGGGGAATTATATTAATAACTATACCATCGGTGACGACTGCCTCATCTCTAACATCTCTGTCATGGAGACTACGGAGGGTGCTACATACGGGGAAGGTAATCTCATCTCGGTATTGAACGAGGTGGGCGATGGCAATGTAATCTTCTTCCACGACCTCAATAGCCAGTTTGCAGCCTTTATGGTGAAGCATTTCAACGACAAAGACCTCAAGAATGCTATCCGAAGACTGGTGAAAGAGGAGATTGCTCGTACCAATCCGGAACGTGGAACGATTGGCAACAATGTGAAGATTGTCAACACAAGGGAGATTACCAACACGGTTATTCAGGACGATTGCGAGATTTCTGGTGCAAGTCGTTTGAGCGATTGTACCATTCTCAGCTCTGAATATGCCAGCGTTTACATCGGTACAGGCGTCATCTGCGAGAACTCTATCATATCAGATGGGTCAAGTATCGTGAACAGTGTGAAGATGCAAGACTGCTTCGTGGGTGAAGCTTGTCAGATAAGCAATGGCTTCACAGCCTCACAGAGTGTCTTCTTTGCCAATTCCTTTATGTCAAACGGTGAGGCGTGCGCTGCTTTCTGCGGTCCGTTCTGTGCCTCACATCATAAGAGTTCACTGCTCATTGGTGGTATGTTCTCTTTCTATAACGCAGGTTCTGGGACCAACTTCTCTAACCATGCCTATAAGATGGGACCAATGCACTGGGGCATCTTGGAGCGTGGAACAAAGACTGCCAGTGGTAGTTATCTGCTCATGCCAGCAACAATCGGTACGTTCTCCGTATGTTTCGGTAAGCTGATGCACCACCCTAACACGACTGCCCTACCCTTCTCTTACCTCATTGCAGAGGCTGATAAGATGTATCTCGTGCCGGGTCGCAACATCACAACGGTTGGTCTTTATCGCGATATACGCAAGTGGCCAAAGCGTGATATGCGTCCACAGCAGACGCAGAAGAGTATTGTCAACTTCGATTGGCTATCACCTTACTCTGTTGGAGAGATTCTGCAGGGAAAGAAGATACTTGAGAATCTGCGACAAGCAAGTGGTGACAATGTTTCATCTTATAACTATCATGAATACGTTATCAATGCTACCAGTCTGCGAAAAGGTATTAAATATTATGATATTGCACTGCGCATCTACATGGGAGCGGTACTGAAACGTGCACACAAATGGGGCTTCTTTGGTAAGCCACAGACTGAAGTAGGACTCGGACGATGGGACGACCTCTCTGGTCTTCTGCTCCCAGTTTCAGAAGAGCGACGCCTCATAGAGGATATCAAGAGCGGTAGTCTTGAAACCATAGAAGAGGTGGTTAACCGCTTCCGAGAGATTAACGAGAACTATCGTATCTATCAATGGGCATGGACCTATCGTATGATTCTGGAATACTACGGCATTAATGAGATTTCTCCCGAGGACGATGCACGCATCAAACAGGATTATATCGAGGCACGACGTGCATGGATTGCAGAGATTAAAAAGGATGCCGAGAAGGAGTTTGAGATGGGCGATGTAGACAGAGAGGTCTTTGAATCGTTCGTTAATAGCCTTGATCATGAGGTTGATTTTGAGAATTAATCATTACATTCTCTACCCAATTATAACAATAAACAAATACTGATTGTATGAAAAAACATTTCCTTAACAGTACCCTTATGCAGGGGCTAAGCTTAGGACTATTGTTCCTATTTGCATCTGTGACGGCTTATGCGCAGCGTTACAGCTATGAGAGCATACCGAATGACCCGATGCAGACACGTATCTACACACTGAAAAACGGTCTGAAAATCTATCTTTCTGTCAACAAAGAGAAGCCACGTGTACAGACATATATCGCTGTGCGCACTGGTTCTCGCAATGACCCAAAGGAGACAACAGGTCTTGCACACTACTTAGAGCACCTTATGTTTAAGGGTACTACCCACTTTGGTTCGTCTAATGTAGAGGCTGAACGCCCTTACCTTGACTCTATCGAGGCTCGCTTCGAGCAGTATCGCCGTATCACTGACCCAACTGCACGCAAGCAATGGTACCACCAGATTGACTCTATCTCACAACTTGCAGCTCGTTATAACATTCCAAACGAGTACGACAAGATGATGACTGCTATCGGTAGTGAGGGTACAAACGCTTATACTTCTAATGACGTAACTTGCTATGTAGAGAATATTCCATCCAACGAGATTGACACTTGGGCAAGAGTTCAGGGCGATCGTTTCCAGAATATGGTTATCCGTGGCTTCCATACAGAGTTGGAGGCGGTGTATGAGGAGTATAACATCGGTCTTTCAAGCGACTGGCGTAAAGTCTATGCAGCCCTCTTTGCAAAGCTCTTCCCTACCCACCCATACGGTACACAGACCACTATCGGACTTGGTGAGCACCTGAAGAATCCTTCAATCACCAACATCAAGAACTATTTTAACAAATACTACGTACCAAACAACATCGCTATCTGTCTTTCAGGCGACCTCGACCCAGACAAGACAGTAGCTTCGATTGAGAAGTATTTTGGCAATTGGAAGCCAAGCGCCCACATCGACGTCCCACAGTTCCCAGCTCAACCAGCCCTCACAGCACCCGTTGATACGACTGTTGTTGGTAAGGAAGCTCCTATGCTCTTCATGGGTTGGCGTGCAGACGCAAGTAAGTCTTTGCAGTTAGATACATTAGAGGTTATAGCACAACTCTTGTCTAACGGACAAGCAGGACTCTTCGACCTCGACCTCAGCCAGAAGCTGAAGGTACAAGAGGTTAGCGCAGGTATCGCAGATATGGACGAATATTCGGTATTCTATGTCTATGGACAGCCAAAGAGTGGACAGACTTTGCAGGAGGTGCGCAGCCTTGCTTTGTCTGAAATTGAGAAACTCAAGAAGGGTAACTTCTCTGATGATCTCTTGCCATCTATCGTTAACAACTACAAGCGTTACTATTATACGCAGTTAGATAACAACCAGTTCCGTGCAAAGCAGTATGTGGATGCCTTCATCAACCACAAAGACTGGAAGCAGGAGGTGGATAAACTCAATCGTATTTCAAAGTTAACAAAGGCTGAGATAGTAAAGTTTGCTAATCAATTCTTCCGTAACGACTTCGCTTGTGTCTACAAGGAGCAAGGTAACGATACTACTATTAAGAAGGTTGAGAAGCCTACTATCACTCCAATCCCAACCAACAACGACAAGCAGAGTGACTTCCTCAAGGAGATTGTAAACACCAAGACAACTCCTATCCAGCCACAGTTTGTTAACTACAAGCGCGACCTTACCAAGGCAACAACACAGAAGGGTCTTCCTGTTCTCTACAAGCAGGACAAAACAAACGATCTCTTTACACTTTGCTTCGTAGTTCCTTACGGTGACGAACATAACCCAATGCTCAGCTATGCAGCTGGTTATCTTGATTACTTAGGTACCAATAAGCTCAGCAACGAGCAGATTAAGCAGCAGTTCTATAAGTTAGCTTGCGACTATAGCCTCTCTGAAAGAAACGAAGTTTCATACATTACGTTAAGTGGTCTCAACTCTAACCTGCCTCAGGCACTTGCTCTGTTGAACAACTTACTCAGTAATGCAAAGGTTGACAAGGAGGCTTACGACCTCTATGTAGAGCAGATTCTAAAGTCACGCAGCGATAACAAAGCCAACCAGAAGGCTAACTTCGCTGCCCTCAGAAACTATGCTACCTACGGAAAGTACAACCCTACGCGCAACATTCCAAGTGAACAGGAGTTGAAGTCAATCAACCCACAGGTACTGCTTAACCTTTTGAAGAACTTGAAGAACTATAAGTTGACAGTGCTTTACTACGGTCCTTCAAGCCTGAAAGAGGTTGACCAGCTTGTCAGCAAGACTATCCAGACACCAAAGAAGTTCGCTGCAGTGCCTACTATCAAGCGTTATACCGAGGAGACAACACCTAAGAACGAGGTTCTCATTGCACCTTACGATGCAAAGAATATCTACATGGTTCAGCTCCACAATCAGAACCAGAAGTGGTCTGCCGACCGTGCCCCTATCATCGCCCTCTTCAATGAATACTTCGGAGGTGGTATGAATGCCATCGTCTTCCAAGAGTTACGTGAGGCACGCGGTTTGGCTTATTCAGCTTCAGCTGTCTATGCATCTCCTTATCGTTTAGGAGGTAATGAGAGTTTCTACACCTACATCATCACACAGAACGATAAGATGATGGACTGTGTGAGAGAGTTCAATAAGCTTCTCAACAATGTACCTGTACGCCAGAGTGGCTTTGACCTTGCCAAGCAGAGCTTGATGAAGAGCCTTGCTTCTGCTCGTACAACTAAGTACTCTATCCTCACCTCTTATCTTGCAGCACAGCGTTTAGGTCTTGACTGCTCATTGAGTGAAAAGATTTACAACGCTCTTCCAAGTCTGCAACTGCAGGATGTTATCAACTTCGAGAAGGAGTATATTGCCAACAAGACCTTCAAGTATATCATCCTTGGTAACGAGAAAGAACTTGACCTCAAGGCATTAGAAAAGATTGCACCTATCAAGAGAGTGACAACAGAAGAAATCTTCGGCTATTAAAAGACAGTAAGAAAAGAATACAAAAACATATTATAAACAAATAGAAAAAACCCTGTCTGCCCTACCGATAAAGGGCAGACAGGTAAACAAAACATTATGGCAGAATTCAAGTATGCACCAATGTTCCAATTGGGCAAAGATGACACCGAGTATCGTTTGGTATCAAAAGAAGGTATCAGCGTTGGTGAGTTTGAAGGTAAAGAGATTCTGAAGGTAAGCAAAGAAGCACTTACTTTATTAGCACAGGAGGCTTTCCACGATTGTGAGTTCATGCTCCGTCGCGCACACAACGAGCAAGTTGCAAAGATTCTGACCGACCCAGAGGCATCAGAAAACGACAAGTACGTGGCACTCCAGTTCCTCCGCAATGCTGAGACAGCTGTGAAGGGTGTACTGCCTTTCTGCCAGGACACGGGTACTGCTATCATTCACGGTGAGAAGGGTCAGCAGGTATGGACTGGTTTCGAGGACGAGGAGGCACTCTCTCGTGGTGTCTTCAACACCTTTACACAAGAGAATCTCCGCTACTCACAGAACGCTCCACTCAATATGTACGATGAGGTGAATACCAAGTGTAACCTCCCTGCACAGATTGACATTGAGGCTGTTGAGGGCGCTGAATATCGTTTCGTAATGGTAGCAAAGGGTGGTGGCTCTGCTAACAAGACCTACTTCTACCCTATGACCAAAGCTACTATCCAGAATGAGGGTACGCTCATTCCTTTCCTCGTTGAGAAGATGAAGAGCCTCGGTACTGCTGCTTGTCCTCCTTATCACATCTGTTTCGTGATTGGTGGTACTTCTGCAGAAAAGAACCTCCTCACCGTTAAGCTCGGAAGTATCAAGTATTACGACAATCTTCCTACTACTGGCGACGAGACAGGACGTGCTTTCCGCGACATCGACCTCGAGAAGAAGATTCTCAAAGAGGCTTACAAGATTGGTCTCGGTGCACAGTTTGGTGGTAAGTATCTTGCTCACGACATCCGCATCATCCGTCTGCCACGTCACGGTGCAAGCTGCCCTATCGGTATGGGAGTTAGCTGTTCTGCTGACCGTAACATCAAAGCGAAGATCAATAAGGACGGTATTTGGTTGGAGAAGATGGACACCAACCCAAGCGAGTTGATTCCAGAGGAATATCGCAAGCCAGGAGAAGGTGCGAAGGGCATAGAAATCGACCTCGACAAGGGTATGGATGCTGTTCGTGCTGAACTGACAAAATATCCTGTTTCAACACGTGTCAACCTCAAGGGTACTATCATCGTGGCGCGTGACATTGCTCACGCTAAGCTCAAGGCACGTTTGGATGCTGGCGAGGAATTGCCTGATTACATCAAGAATTACCCTGTCCTCTATGCAGGACCAGCCAAGACTCCAGAGGGCTACCCATGTGGTTCAATGGGACCTACCACTGCCAACCGTATGGACCCATACGTTGACGAGTTCCAGGAGCATGGTGGTTCACTCGTGATGATTGCTAAGGGTAACCGTACACAGGCTGTGACAGATGCCTGCCAGAAGCATGGTGGTTTCTACCTCGGTACTATCGGTGGTGTGGCTGCCGTTCTCTCACAGAGCAGCATCAAGAGTATCGAGTGCGTAGAGTATCCAGAACTCGGTATGGAAGCTGTTTGGAAGATTACCGTTGAGGACTTCCCAGCCTTCATCCTTGTTGACGATAAGGGTCACGACTTCTTCAAAGAGCTAAAGCCTTGGACGGGCTGCAGCTGCGAGAAGTAAGTTCTCCCAGCACATAAATCAGCTATACCAACGATGCTATCAAGCGTAAATCGCAGGAAAGGATATCCCTTTTCCTAACGAAACATAGGTATAGCCTCATCTTACAAAGCGGTATAAGACGAACTTTTACAACGTCTTTATACCGCTTTTTTCGTTTGCTTTTTTCTTAAAAGTGGCTCTTCAGGATTTTGGAGTGATAAGGTTTGCCACTTGTGCTTAGAGTTTGAAGTAATGTCACACGGAGGCACGGAGAGGACGGAGGATTATTAAATCCAAGCAATAAAAGTCACGGAGGCACCGTCGGTGCATAGAGCGACGGTGCTTGTTTGCCATTTCTATTAGTAATTTATATACAAAGCGTTTAACCCAAAATCGTTATCAAGAATCTGTACGCTACACCTCCGTCGCTCTTTGTGCCGTCGGCACCTCCGTGACATTGCGTTTACCTCCGTCCCCTCCGTGACTCCGTGTGCCTATTATATAAGACTTTTAGTTGAGCACTCCAGATTTCGGAAGAACCAAAAAAGGCTCGTTGGTTACGAAAAATATTGACACAAAAGCCTTAGAAAACTCCCTAAAAAAGCCCCAAAAAGCCTCTTTTCGATACCTTTGTAACCCTCAGAGAACCAAATACTTGCAAAACACGAAAGTAAAAGGTGCTTACTTGGACTTCAAAAGGGCGTTAGTAACACTCCAATTAACGCCCTTTTGAAAGCCAAAAGGGCATCTTTTAGAAGCCAAAAGAGCATCTTTTAAAAAGCGTGTTGTGAATTTATTTTACATTAACCACAAAAGCTATAAACACAACTACTATCCCCCTCACATAATACGCAGCAAATTATTGAGCCAAATAGTTGCGCCGTATTGAATATTATTATATATTTGCGATATCTTAATCAATGAGACCTATAAAGAAAAGAGACTAATGCACAGTGGATTATCTCTAAACACGTTAATCAAAAATAATGATTATGAAATTATACTCTTTCTGTATCACATTCATGTTGTCACTGCTTAGTTGCTTTGGACAAGAGACACATATCATCGAACCGAGCATTCTCGAAATCAGTTATCACACAAAGTATCTTAACAGTTATGATGACTATGCGCTTAGGATAGGGAAAAATGTAAGTGAATACTTTAGCTATCATACTTTGCGCTTCGATTCCTTAGGAAGCAACCCTGAGACAGCTTTGGCGATAATTAATGAAAAGATAAAAGCTGCTCGCAATAATAATAAGACTACCCATAAGGTAGAAAGTCCTAATCATGGTGACTATCTTTATAGAAATCTTGAAGAAGGAAAAATGACAACCTACACACAGGTATGGGACTCTTATTATAAGATAACAGAAGACATACCCACACCGGAATGGGTTATTCACGAAGACAGTACACGAAGTGTCATAGGCTTTAATTGCACAATGGCGACCACACATTTCCGTGGACGAGACTGGAAGGTGTGGTTCAGTGAGGAGATTCCTTTACCGCTCGGTCCGTGGAAATTAGGTGGACTACCCGGTTTAATCTTAGCTGCACATTGCGATGGCTATTTAGACATAATTGCAAGTAACATTAAAAGAGAACAGTTGTCACCTGTCAAGTTTTATAATTTCTGGGAGAAAAAGTATAAGGATATAGACCGACTCTCTTATTTAAAAAAGGCTTCAGACCCTACGATCTACCCAAAGAATACAACCATGACTCCCAAAATGGAGTTAGAATAAGATATTACTAATGAAGAAATATATTATCTTATGTTTGCTTATCCTACTTGTACAGTCAATAAGTGCACAGAGGATAGTGGAAGGTGTCGTTACTGACGTAGGAGGACACCCTGTGTCTGCAGCTATTATCAAGACTGTAGATGCAACCACAAAAAAGACATTACATTTCTGTCAGACAGATGCCAAGGGGAAGTTTACCATTACAGCACAAGAAGGTAATATTCTATCTATTTCAGCAATAAGCTATAAAAAGCAGGAACTAAAGGTTACAATGGATATGCCTGCACAGCATATCACATTAGAGGAAGATACGAAAACGTTATCGGAGATAACTGTAAAGGCAAAACCAATTAAGATAAAAGGCGATACGATTCAATATCTACTCACTACCTATAAAAAAGAAGGAGACCGAACATTAGCAGACGTTCTTGCGCGTGTCCCGGGCTTTGATGTGAATAAAGAGAATGGCGAGATACAATACGAGGGAAAGTCTATCAGCAACTTCTATATAGAAGGTATGAATCTGATGGGAGGGAAATATGGCTTGGCAACAAAGTCACTGCCCCAAGAGGATGTAGCAACAGTAGAAGTAATGAAGCATCATCAACCTATCCGTGTGTTAGATGATTTTACTTATTCTGACGATAACGCTATCAATATCAGAATGAAACAAGGAGCCAAGGCACGCTGGATGACGACCTATAGCGGTGGCATAGGACTAAAGAGTCATGGAGGATTGTGGAATTATGAAACCTTTGCCATGCGCCTGAAGCCTTCTTTTCAGACAATTCTTACTTATAAGACAAATAATATAGGTAAGAATATAAGGAGAGAGACGGACAAACTTTTAAGTTTTGATGAGCTACAAAGTCCTTTGTCAGCTATGCTCGCCCTTCCTTCTCCATCGCCTTTATTGCTCAAAGGACGTTCATTATTTAACCGCTCACATGCTGTTAGTTTGAATGCACTACAGCGTATAGACGAAAATTCTCAAGTAAGCGTGCAGATTACGTTTACCAATGACCGTAATGAGGCTACCTCTTTGCGCCATTCAGACTTTTATACAAATAGCGGTATAAAGACAATAGAAAACAGAAAACAGTATTTGGAGAAAAGTAATGACCTCTTTGCAAAGATAAAATACGAGAATAACGCTAAAAATCATTATCTTAAAAATGAGCTTTCTGGTGACTTTTCTTGGAACAAACAATGGCTGAATGAACAGGGGACTCATCCTCATAAGATGATGGGTAATCTTCCGATTTATACATTAAAAGATAATTTCAGTATAATGAAGAAATATGGGAAACGCCTTGTTACTCTGCAATCAAAGAATATAATGGATGTACGTCCGCAACAACTATATGTCGATTCGCTGGTACAGTCTATTAATCAACATTACTATGAAACGAATACGGACGTAAGAGGAAGTTTTAGAATAGGTAGATTTATTCTATCAGGACAAATAGGAGTAAATGCAGGAGAACACCGCTTCACTTCTGATTTAGTCGGAGTTCCAGATAGCGTAGGGCTGCTTATGGGTAAAAGTAGTTTTACCTTTGCGAGTTTCTATGCCAATCCGAGCATTGAATATATGGTGAAGGACTTTGATTTCACATTATCTGGCGATATGTCGTACAACCATTATAAGTATAGTTTAGATAATGGTCAGTCTAAATTCTTATTCTCCCCTAACCTCCGTATAAGATGGAAAGCCACAGCATCATGGACATTCTCGGCTGATGCATCTATTAATACAATGCAGATTAATGCTGCCCAATTTTATCCAACTTTGGTACTGCAAGATTATCAATATATGAATAAAGGTCTGGCAGGCTATAATCTAAACAAAGAGAAAAGCGTAGGAATAGGAGTTGTTTATAGCGATGCTCTGAAAGGCACTTCTATACGATTACGCATAACAAAGTCGTTTGGAAACTCTCCTTATACATCAACCCAAGATTTTGTGGGCAACTATATCGTAGAATCACTGACACAAGGAGACACGAAGTACAATAGCTGGAATATGTTCCTAATGGGTTCACAAGGCATAGGCTTCTTAAAAGGAAAGCTAAATGTAAAGGCGTTATATAATGCCATGAATAGTTATTTGGTTCAGAATAGCCAACGAATGCCTTACGACACAAAGAACTTAAATATAACCTCTAACCTTGATATTGGTTTAATAAAGGGTGTCGATTTAAATTATAAACTTACTTATGGCTTTCATCAGATGAAGATGCCTGCTTTCGGAAAAACGTCTAATCTAAATAGTTGGAAGCATGAGGGAAGCCTTAGACTACCTCTTTGTAAGGTTTTAAGTTTGGAAACTTTGACGGAATACTATCATAACGAGATAGCACAAAAGAAGTTTAAGGATATGTTCTTTCAAGACTTCACTTTGATATTTAAAGCCAAACACTTCGACCTGAGTCTTGCGTGGAACAATGTCTTTAATAATAAAAGCTATAGCTATGGGCTTAACAATACGCTTTCAAGTAGCTTTAGTAATCAAGACATTAGAGGTAGAGAACTGATGCTTAGTTTCTATTATAAACCTTGATAACTAAGTTGATTGATATTGCATAAATAAAATTAATATAAGTTGAGATATGATAGACACCATTATAATACTACTGATGAGCTTACCGCTGATTGTTCTCGGAAGCACTATTGGACCAGATTCTGCTATCAATTTTGGGTCAAGAATACCGAAAGCGAAACTTAAAAGTGTGGAAGGACTTAAACGATTGAGGAGAATAAAGATAGCACTAATATTGGCAGGTAGCTTCATCCTTGTCGGTGGTTTCGCTTGTCTTGCCTTTCATTGGGAAGATTATCAACTTGTCGTCATACTCATTCCAGAAATCGCAGCTATCGTTTACATGCTGTTACAGCTGTACAAGATAGAGAAGAAGGGGAAGAGTATACTCGTACTCATGCTCTCTATCATTGTGATATTAGGTGTGCTTCTTCTCATAGGGACCCTTCCTATCACAGCCACCGATAACAATACGACGATTCGAAATGACACGTTGTTTATTGAAGGGTCATACGCTAAGGAAATACCGATAGCAAGTATTACACAAGTAGACGACAACGCAACGGTGCCAGACATAGAGTTGAGAACCAACGGAACGTCACTTGGCGAAATTAATGTGGGTCATTTCAAGACCGAAGAAGGGCAGGATGTGCTATTATACTTACATTCAGACGATACGAATGTGACGCATATCAAGACAAAGAATAACGAAGACATCTACATTAACTTCAAAGATTCAGCCCTGTCGGTTGACTTCCCTAATAAGCTGAAAGCCGCATTTCGTCGACCAGTCAAAGGCAAGTAATACCGTTATCTAAAATCCTCTGATGAGAAAGTATTCAGCGAATTAGAGCCTCTAACAGTAGGGGTTCTATCAGCTTTCACAGCCATAATGGTTTGTGAAAGTTGTTCTTGTACAATCATAATAAAGTGTAAATGCGTTAAACCTCTTATTTCCTGCATCTATTACAGTGTTTTTTAGTATCTTTGCAGAATAAATCCTTGCCAAGAGGCAATGGACAGAAGTATCAATTGACAATAATAAATCATACAGAGATAATCATGTTAATAGACTACAAGAAGGTAAACATATATCAAGATGAACGCTTAATTCTGAAAGATGTTGACTTTCAGGCAGAAACAGGAGAGTTTATCTATCTCATCGGCCGTGTTGGTTCGGGCAAGAGTTCGCTATTGAAAACCATCTATGGCGAATTGGATATTGACAGCGAAGATGCTGAGAAGGCTGTTGTTCTCGACGAGAGTATGCCTAACATTAAGCGTAGTCGTATCCCTGCACTCCGCAAACAGATGGGTATTATCTTCCAAGATTTCCAACTCTTGCATGACCGCTCTGTATCAAAGAACCTCAAGTTTGTCTTGCAGGCAACAGGTTGGACCAGCAAACAGAAGATTGAACGACGCATTGAAGAAGTGTTGGCACAGGTAGGTATGACCGACAAGAAGAACAAGATGCCAAGTGAACTCTCTGGCGGTGAACAGCAGCGTATTGCCATTGCACGCGCCTTGCTGAACACTCCTAAGATTATTATTGCCGATGAGCCTACGGGTAATCTTGACCCAGAGACGGCTGCGAACATCGTTAGCATTCTCAAAGACTCATGCCAAGCAGGCACAACGGTTATCATGTCTACCCATAACATCAACCTCATTGACCAGTTCCCGGGTAAGGTTTATCGCTGTCATGAGGGCGAACTTCACCAACTCACCGACAAGAAGGAAGTCTGCGAATTAGCAGAAGAGACGGCTCCAGTAGAGACGATTGACGAGCCAGAACAAAACGATTAAGCGCATAGAACTCAGCATAAATCCACATTTAGAAAGATTGAAGATGATGAAAGTAATGAAATTTGGAGGTACATCCGTTGGTTCACCAGAACGTATGAAGGGTGTAGCGTCCTTGATAACAAAGTCAGGAGAACCTACATTTATCGTGCTCTCCGCAATGAGTGGAACGACAAACACACTGATAGAAATATCTGATTACCTCTATCGCAAGAATCCAGAGGGAGCAAACGAACTTATCAACAACCTCGAACAGAAATATCTTGGGCACGTTGAGGAACTTTACTCTACTGAGGAATACAAGCAGAAGACACGCCAGTTCTTGACAGAAGAGTTCAACTACTTACGCACCTTCACAAAGGATCTGTTCACCTCGTTTGAGGAAAAGAGCATCGTTGCACAGGGTGAGGTACTCTCAACCAACATGGTTGTAAACTATCTGCAGGAGCAGGGAATCAAAGCATCATTACTTTCTGCACTCGACTTCATGCGCACTGATAAGAATGCGGAGCCTGACGCACAGTATATCAAAGAGCATCTGACAGCGATTATGGATGAGAATCAGGGCTATCAGATCTATATCACACAGGGCTTCATCTGCCGTAATGCCTATGGTGAGGTAGACAACTTGCAGCGTGGTGGTTCTGACTATACCGCTTCACTTGTGGGTGCAGCTATCAACGCAGAGGAGATTCAGATATGGACAGATATCGACGGAATGCACAACAATGACCCACGTGTCGTTGAGAAGACAGAGGCTGTACGCCAGCTGAACTTCGAAGAAGCATCGGAGTTGGCTTACTTCGGTGCGAAGATTCTCCACCCTACTTGCGTTCAACCAGCTAAGTATGCCGGTATTCCTGTTCGTCTAAAGAACACGATGGACCCAGATGCAGAGGGTACTATCATCGACAACACATTGGTGAGAAGAAAGATTAAGGCTGTTGCAGCTAAAGATAATATCACCGCTATCAAGATTAAGTCAAGTCGTATGTTAGGTGCATCAGGTTTCTTACGTAAGGTATTTGAAATCTTCGAGAGCTATCAGACTTCTATCGACATGATTACTACCAGTGAGGTGGGTGTATCAATGACCATCGAGAACAATAGCCATTTGGCTGAGATTGTTGATGAGTTGAAGAAGTATGGCACCGTAACCGTTGACACAGAGATGTGTATTGTCTGCGTTGTTGGCGACCTTGATTGGAGTAATGTTGGCTTTGAGACATTGGCAACTGACGCAATGAAGGATATCCCTGTACGTATGATTAGCTATGGCGGAAGCAACTTTAACATTTCTTTCTTGATTCGCGAGGAGGATAAGAAGCGTGCCTTACAGTCATTGTCAACCGTCCTCTTTAACTAAAGAAAGAACTGATAAATTAACAATAAGTATTTATCGTAGGCACAAACGCCCTCGCCTGGTCATCACTGGGAGCAGACAATTGGACATGCGAGGGCGTAGATTTCCTCTACAACTCAGATAAACACCACTTCAGGAGACAAAACACATGGTACAGAAATTCCCTATAGATAAGTTCAAGAAGATTGAAACTCCGTTTTATTATTATGACTGTGACCTCTTGAGAGAGACACTACAGGCGATTAATAAAGAGTTGAAAAAGTATGAAAACTTCATCGTCCACTATGCTATTAAAGCCAATGCGAACGCAAAGGTGCTGAATATTATCCAGCAGACAGGTATGGGAGCTGACTGTGTGAGTGGTGGTGAGATACAGCGTTGCTTAGACTGTGGCTTCCCAGCAGACAAGATTGTCTATGCAGGTGTGGGTAAGTCAGACTGGGAAATCAACCTCGGATTAGACCATGACATCTTCTGCTTCAACGTAGAGAGTGTGGCAGAGTTAGAGGTTATCAATGAGTTGGCAGCGAAAAAGGGTAAGACGGCAAACGTATGTTTCCGTATCAACCCTGACGTGGGAGCACATACACACGAGAAGATTACCACCGGTTTAGCTGAGAATAAGTTTGGTATTGCCATGCAAGACATGCTACCTACCATCCTTGAAGCAAGCAGGATGCCGAACATTCACTTTATCGGTTTGCACTTCCACATCGGTTCACAGCTGCTCGAAATGACTGATTTCCGTCACCTCTGTAGCCGTATCAACGAGATACAAGACGGTTTAGAGCAGGAGAATATAAAGATTAAGAATATCAATGTTGGTGGTGGATTGGGTATCGATTACGACAATCCTGACAACCATCCAATCCCTGATTTCAAGTCTTATTTCTATACCTTCGCACGCTATCTGAATCTAAGAGAAGGACAGAAACTCCACTTTGAGCTGGGTCGTGCAGTAGTAGGACAGATGGGAAGTCTCATCACTCGCACACTTTATGTGAAGCAAGGAATGGCAAAACAGTTTGCGATTGTCGACGCTGGTATGACCGACTTGATTCGTCCTGCTCTCTATCAGGCAAGCCATAAGATTGAAAATCTATCGAGCGATGACGCTTTGCACGCTTATGATGTGGTAGGACCGATTTGCGAATCGAGTGATGTCTTTGCAAAAGGAATCGAACTCAACACCGTTCATCGAGGCGACTTGATTGCGATGCGTTCTGCTGGAGCATACGGAGAAATCATGGCTTCGCAATATAACTGTAGGAAACTGCCTGTAGGCTATACCTCAGACGAACTATAATCCATAACGAAACGAATAAATGTTCACTTTTGATAATACGACCATCATCATCTCAGTAGTATTGCTTTTAGTAGCATTGCTGACTTCTTTTCTCAATCCTTTCTTCCGAAAAGTAAGGATTGCAGAGTATGGTCTGTCAACTTCCACAGCCGAAAGTGAAGAAATAAGTAAGGAAGATGAGCCTGTAGAGGAGGAGAAGGAAGCAATAACGGAGCTAATTGTCACTGAAGAGCAACTCCCTACTTACCCTCCTATCACGATTATCTTCACGCCCCATGACAATGCACAGGAGCTTGCAAAGAACCTCCCACTCTATCTGAATCAGGACTATCCAGCAGACTTTCAGGTGATTGTTGTGGCGCCACAGAATGATCATGAGACGAGTGATGTATTGAAACGCTTTGCATCTAACTCACATCTATACACCACCTTCATCCCAGAATCATCACGTTATATGAGCAAGAAGAAGCTTGCTATTACGCTTGGAGTGAAGGCAGCGAAGTATGATTGGGTGATAATGGCAGACATCTGTTGCTATCCAACGGGTGATAATTGGCTGCAAGCTATAGCCCGAAACTGTAAGGAAGGGAAAGATATCGTGGTAGGCTACACTCGTTATGAGGACGAAACGCCTGCGTATCGACACTTCGAAAGACATTATTTGGCACGCTATTTTATGCGTGAATATCAGCATAATAAGTCCTATGCGTGTCCGTTTAATGCTTTAGCTTTCCGCAAAAGTCGTTTCTTAAGTGAGGAAGGATTCCGCGGAAACCTCAAATATATACGTGGAGAATACGACTTCATGGTAAACAAATATGCAAGTGGTAACAACCTTGTGTTTGAAAATTCGTTTGAGGGAACACTCATAGAAGAGGCTCCAACAGAGAAGGTTTGGCTCGGCACACACCTTTTCTATATGGAGAATCGCCAACACTTGCAACGTACACCACAGCATCGTTTCCTCCCGTATGTCGACCAAACGGCACTACATGGTAATTACTTCTTGCAATGTATTGCACTTGCAGTCTCTCTCCTATTGGGTATGTGGACCATTTCTGTTGCTGCAGGATTATCCCTAATCATCTCTATCATTCTGCGCTTAGTTATTGGAAAGAAAGCACTGAGACGTTTCGATATAGAGATTCCAGCATGGAAGATTATCCCATACGAGATTGCTATCGCATGGAAGCACCTTGGTTATAAGTTGAAATACCATCGTGCAGACAAGTATGACTTCATATCTCACAAACTATAAATGCGCATCATCCATTACATAGACAACATAAAGGCAGGCAATCTGCTTTCTGACTACCTTCTACGACTCACCACAGCACAGAAAGAATATGCTGATGTCAAGACGGTTACACAACAAGGGGATTTCAAAAAGCTCCTTGCTGACTTCCAACCTGACATCGTTCATATTCATACCTGTTGGGAATATCAAGCTGCCACACATGCTAATTGGGCTGCTAAGAAGCAGTGTGCAGTAGTGTTCTCACCGCATTGGGAACTCGATGAGAGAGCAAGAACGACCGAGCAGAAGTCTACTAAGAAGGTGAAGACACTGCTCTATCAAGCGAAGATGGTGAGAGGAGTGGATGCGCTCCTTGTGAGTAGCGAGCAAGAAAGGCAAGACATTCTAAAGTTAGGATGGACCAAACGCATTGATATCGTACAAGACAGCGTTCTTAATAGTTCGTTGAGCGACGACGACATGGCGCTGCAAACGATTTCTTTCTATCGTAAAGTACTTGACACACGCTATCAATTCGCCATGACAGCAATGGAGAAAGATGCAATTCCAAGTCTGTTACACGTTGGCTTAGCACAAGAGACAACCCACAATCTCTTGCCCAGCGACCATCTTCTGAACCTCCGAAGTCTGAATCCAGAACAATGGCGAAGAATCTTCCTCTATGCTGATGACGAAGGAATAAGAGAGATTGTAGACAACTGTATCAGCCGCCTACAACTCAATGCACCCACGATTGACACTGCAGCCATACAGCGATTCCCACTCTTGTCACCAAAGGAAACAACCTCGGTTGACACAGATAAGCTGATAGGAAACCAGCCCATGACGCGACAGCGACTCAGTGACTACTCCAATGAGGAAGATGCTATCATCAAGAAGATTGCAACCATCATTGCAAACACACGACAGATAGAGCGAAAGAAGAAACTTTCCCTACGTCTGTTGACTGATTTATACACAGTTATAAAGTATAATGACTATGACGAAGACCGACTTGCAGACGTGCTCCGCCACCTCCGTCTCTATCGCTATTCACGTCGTATGATACAGCTCCTTGCCGAGAAGGTGCTTCTTAAAGAGGGATTCATGCCTGTCCCTCCACGTGATGATAGGAAAACAAAGGGCATCAAAAGAAATAATTTCGTACAAAGACATTAACGCATGACACAGAAGAAATACGATTTAAAAAAGGATGAACGCTATTTACGACTATTAGCAAAGTCATTCCCAAATATTGCTGACGCTGCAACTGAGATTATCAACCTTGAGGCTATCGCACACCTCCCAAAAGGTACTGAACACTTCCTTGCCGACATTCATGGCGAGTATCAAGCCTTCCAACACGTGCTTAAAAATGCCTCTGGTAACATTAAGAGAAAGGTTAATGAGCTCTTTGGTGAAAGACTTAGAAACATTGAAAAGCAAGAACTTTGTACTCTGATTTATTATCCAGAACAGAAACTTGAACTCGTCAAGAAAGAGGAAAAGGATATCAAAGACTGGTATCATATCACCATACACCGCTTGATAGAGGTTTGTCGTGATGTATCCAGCAAATATACGCGTTCAAAAGTTCGGAAGTCTTTGCCGGATGATTTCTCTTATATCATCCAAGAGTTACTGCACGAACATGCAGACGACAAAGACAAGACCGACTATGTGAGTGCTATCATTAAGACGATTATCTCTACTGGACGAGCTGATGACTTCATCATTGCTATCTGTGAGGTTATCCAACGATTAGTCATTGACCAGCTGCATATCTTAGGTGATGTGTACGATCGTGGACCGGGTGCTCACATCGTTATGGACACCTTGAAGAACTATCACAACTGGGATATCACATGGGGAAACCATGATATCTTGTGGATGGGTGCGTGTGCTGGTAACGATGCTTGTATCTGTAATGTTATTCGCATAGCCCTGCGTTATGCGAACATGGCTACCATTGAGGATGGATATGGTATCAACCTTATTCAGTTGGCTACCTTTGCAATGGACGTATATGGTGATGATCCATGCGAGGAGTTCATGCCAAAGATATCGAAAGACAATCCACTCGACGAACGTAGCAAGGCACTGACAGCACAGATGCACAAGGCTATCAGCGTCCTTCAATTTAAAATTGAGTCACAGATGATTAGCCGTCATCCGCTTTGGAAGATGAACGACCGTCGTTTACTCAAAGCTATCGACTACAAGAAGGGTACGATTACCCTTGATGGTAAGGAATATAAGATGTGTTCATGCAACTTCCCAACTATCGACCCAAAGAATCCAGAACAGCTTACTGAGGCTGAACAGGCACTCATCGATCGTCTTCATCAGTCGTTTACAGGCAGTGAGAAGTTGCGCAGTCATATTCGTTCTCTGCTCCGTCATGGCTGTATGTATAACGTCTTCAACCATAATCTCCTTTATCATGCCTCTATCCCACTCACGAAAGAGGGCAAACTAAAAGAGGTTGAGATTGGTCCAGGTGTGAAGTTGAAGGGTAAGGAATTGCTTTATCAGACTGGTATGAAGATTCGTTCAGCCTTCCAGACAAACAATGAAATGCAGACAGAAGAAGAACGTCAAGATGCTATCGACTTCTTCCTCTTCCTATGGTGTGGACCTGATAGTCCGCTCTTCGACAAAGCAAAGATGGCTACTTTCGAACGCTACTTCATTGCTGAGAAGGAAACTCATCATGAGGAGAAGGGCTACTACTTTGGTATGCGCGACAATGAGGAGATTGCCGATATGATTTTAGATGAATTTGATGTGCCACAGCCTAACCGTCACATCATCAATGGTCACGTCCCAGTTCATGTTGTCAAGGGTGAGAATCCTATCAAGGCAAACGGTAAACTGATGGTGATTGATGGTGGTTTCTCTCAAGCCTACCACAAGGAAACAGGCATTGCTGGTTACACCCTCGTCTATCACTCACGTGGCTTCCAGCTCGTACAACACGAGCCTTTCACATCAACAGAAGATGCCATCAAGCGAGGAACAGACATCGTTTCAACCATTCAGATTGTTGAGATGAACCAACAACGCCTACGCGTGGAAGACACCGACAAGGGTACAGAACTCCGTCTGCAGATTGAAGCACTCAAAGAACTCCTCTATGCTTACCGCTGTGGCTTCCTCACCGAGCATGAGCGTAAGACTCCACCAAAGGTATAAAAACGCTAACCTTTGAACATTGAGGTTTGAACTTTGAACTTTATGATTAGAACCTCTTGTCCGTTGAACATTGAGGTTTGAACTTTGAATATTATGATTTGAATTTCGAACGACTACGAATGGCACTAATGACACGAATGCTTATTGCCTACTTATTCGTGCAATTTGCGTAATTCGTAGTCCCTTTGAATTTGAGGTTTGGACATTGAACTTGATAATTAGAACCTCTTGTCCTTTGAACATTGAGGTTTGAACTTTGAATATTATGATTTGAACTTCGAACAACTACGAATGGCACTAATGACACGAATGCTTATTACTAAATGATTCGTGCAATTTGCGTAATTCGTAGTCCCTTTGAATTTGAAGTTTGGACATTGAATTTGATGATTAGAGTTTATAGCTTTGAACTTTCCCTTATCGGTAATCATAATTATAACATACTGATGAGAACCTCGTTCGGTTAATTATAAATTGAATTAAACCTCACACAGAGTACACTCCTCTGTGTGAGTTTTTTTATGTTAACCATTGATGTCTGAACTTTAAATCTTAATGTTTGCTATCTTGAAATATAATTACAAAATAGATAAATAAAAGTCAGGTAAAGAGCCAGAAAGCCTGTGATTTTTATACCTCCATAAGTTATTTGATATCAACGTATTACTGAATTGCTTTTCAACAGGTGCTTAATTAGCCTTCAAAAGGGCGTTAGTAAGGGGCTTAAAGGGCATCTTTTGCAAGCCAAAAGGGCGTCTTTTCGAAGCCAATTAAGCATTAATAGATTTTTAGGTGTTAGAAAAATATTTACAGCACATTACGCATAGACAAGTTCTTTATTGTTCATTCTTTGCTTTCACTATGTATTAAAACAACCTACTCACAAAAGAATATTAGGCAGAGAGAGATTGATTACAAAATGTTAAAGCCATTATATTTTATGTCTCTCTGTTGTGTATCTGAAATTATCTTCCTACATTTACATCCTAAAGCAAAAAATAAACATCATTCATTTCTATCTAAGAGTAAAACAACATTCCATTTACAAATTACAATATAAAAAGTAATGGTACACTATCAGATAAGTTAAGAATGAAACCAAAAGACTTACTTCAATGAATGGAGAGACAAGGATGCATAGATTTAAGAACGAGAAAGGGAGAGTAGATTGATTTCTCAAATCCACCATTCCATATTAGTTTCACACATAATAAAGGTAGTCATGTGAAATGGTATGTCTGCCGTGTGACAATTTATGGTCCAGAGTATTTTGTTATAGATGCAGAAACGAAAGACCTTATCAATCATGGAAAGACGTTAAATCTACAATAATGTTTTTATATATACAAGATAAATATTAAATAAGATACAGAATGAAACTATATACTTTGTGTTTATTGCTCTTAATAGCTTCACAGTCATGTGTTGCACAAAAGAACAAGAAAACAACAACAATGAAGACAACTGAAAGATTCGATGTACAATATTATAAAAGTATAATCAAAGAGAAAAACAGCTATGAAGGTGCTACATCTGCTCAATATGTAGAGAGGAATGGTACTGAGACCTATGTGTCATTTAACGATGATGGATTTGTCTTACAAGAAATCAAGCCATTTACTTATGAGATGATAGTTAGGAACTATTATAAGAATTGTATTATTAAATCCAAAGGGAAATTCCTTTGCCATTCAAGTGTCAAAATTGGTATTTGGCGCGAGTATGACAATCAGGGTAACCTTATAAAAGAAACCGATGAGGACAAGAAGTTTGAGAAGCTGCGCCTGAAACCTATAAATATCCTGCGCTGGCTCGAGCATGAGGGGTATATAGACAGAAAAACAGGAAAGGGGCAGGAGAAATTCTTGAAAGAGGGCGATGAGCCTAATATTGACATCTACTTTTGGCTGTCGACTCGTGCTGAAGGGTCAAAGACTATCCCTGCGGGTTGGTCTATCGATATTACAGAACATGGAATGCGCACTACACATAGTTTCAATGCGGAAACGGGTGAATACTTGGGAAAGACAACACAGGTCTTATATGAATAAGGTATAGTCTCATCAATCTTAGAACTATAAGTAGAAACAGATAATGACAAGAATAAAAGTATGAAACATCTCATTCTAATTTTATTAACTGCGCTGTGTTGTACTTGCTGCAATGCACAAAAAGACAAGGAGGCAACAACAATGAAGACAACTGAAAGATTCGATGTACAATATTACAAAAAAATAATCAAAGAGAAAAATACCTATGAGAGTGCTACATCTGCTCAATATGTAGAGAGGAATGGTACTGAGACCTATGTGTCATTTAACGAGGATGGCTTTGTCTTACAAGAAATCAAGCCATTTACTTATGAGATGATAGTTAAGAACTATTATAAGAATTGTATTCTCAAATCCAAAGGGAAATTGCTTTGCCATTCAAGTGTCAAAATTGGCATTTGGCGCGAGTATGACAATCAAGGCAACCTTATAAAAGAAACCGATGAGGACAAGAAGTTTGAGAACCTGCGCCTGAAACCAATAAATATCCTGCGCTGGCTTGAGCATGAGGGGTATATAGACAGGAAAACAGGAAAGGGTCAGGAGAAGTTCGTGAAACAAGGGGATGCGCCAGGTATTAGCATAAGTTTTGGCAAGATAAGTGCGCCCAATGCTAAATTTGAAAAAGATTCTGTTCTTTGGACGATTACCATAACCGATAAAGGCGGTGATATAACTTATACATGGAATGCCAAGAATGGAGAACTACTCAGCAAAGAGATATTGCAAGCCATAGAATAAAAAGATTGAATGAACTAAACTGAGTTTATGTCTAAAATTATAACTCACGGAGCAACGATGTATTGTTCCCTTGGCACAGAGAAACCCAACCTAACTGTGACGAGTCAAACATTCCGTAGGATAGCTGATGCTCTTGTTGGTACAGAAGGTGATAATAGAGGGATGGTAAATATCCCAAGTTTTGGAGTTTGCAAATGTAGTTCTCCGAATCCTCCTTGTCTTCCCCAGCCACAAGACTGGCAGCAAACAACACTGAAAGACAATATCAATGAACTGATAATAAAATAATAAAAATGATAAGACGAATAATTACATTATTTACATTACTTGTGGTAATAAGTAGCTGTAAGGCACAAGGTAATAATAATATCAAACAGAACAAAACTTCGGAAAGGACAACCGAGAGATTTGATACATCTACCTATTATATGAAAAGGCAAGGGCTTGAATATCAATTTGAGCATTACTTGCGAGGTAAAGTGAGGCAGTTTGGGGGCAACAATGGCTCTAATTATATAGAATATTCTAAAAAAGAGAAAGATTTGTTTGGTACTTATAAGGAGTATTACAATAGAACAGCAACTCTTAAATTAGTAGGAAAATATTATTATAATGATTTTGATTGTGGTATTTGGAAAGAGTATGATGAGAATGGTTATTTAATAGATGAATACGACCAAGATGCCCCTTATAAGAACTATCCATGGGAAAAGGTGGAGAAGTTTGTCAAAGAAGAATTGAAACTGGATTTGTTTGATAAGAAAGTCTCTATCCATCGTTATGTGAGCAAACATAGTAAAATCCCTATATGGCGAATTCGGTGGCAAGTTGGCATTAAGGTTTATACAATTAAAATAAATGCTGATACTGGCAAGATAATTAATCAAGTAGAAGGAGAAATAGAGAAATAGAACGGAAAAGTTCACAGCATCTTATTGTAAAGAAGTTGTTTCAAGAAAATAACAGTGCTACCTTTAGGACTTGATGATTCAACCTGTACATATGGATTATTCAGATGTGTATGAAACCCCAATACCGGTAGTGGCTACATGGCAGTCCCAATGGGATATTCTTCATAAGAACTTACCGATAGTAGCACAGAAAAAGGGAAAAAACAAAAATAGAGCAGACAATAACGAAAAGGTAATAAATAGATGGTAAGACAAATAATGATTTCACTGGCAATGCTTATGATAATAAGCAGTTGCAAAGCACAGAACACAGGTAGCAATGATTTTAAAAAGAATAAGAAAATAGAAAGAACAACCGAGAAATTTGATTCATGGACATATTACACACAAAGACAAGGAAGTGAGTATGTTTTTGAAGATTACTTACGAGGGAAAGTACGTCAGTTTGGAGGAGACAATGGGTCTGAGTTTGTTGAATATGCAAGGAAAGATAACGAATTATACGGTTCTTACAAAGAATTCTATAATAAAACTAAGACACTCAAAAAAATCGGACGATACTATTATAATAAATTTAGTATTGGTATTTGGAAGCTATACAATGAAGATGGCTATTTAATAGAAACGATAGACAAAGATTTTCCTTATAAAAACTATCCATGGGAGAAAGTTGAAAGATTTATAACAGAAGAATTAAAGTTGAATTTGTTTGATAAAGATGTTGAAGTGAATCGTTATATTGATGAAGAAGTTAATCTTCCAATTTGGTATATTACATGGAAATCTGATAGTACAGAAGTATTTTCTATAAAAATAAATGCTCTTACTGGTAAAGTTATATCAAAGGAAATAAATAAGGTGAGAGAATAATAAATTCAAATAATGATAAAATTAACAGAAGATTAGAAGAACGATACAAAACCTATAATAAAGTAGAATGGTAAAAATCGTAACTGGTGGCGCTATTATGTGTTGTACTTTAGGAACTGGGCAAGCTAAGTTGACAGTTCTTAGTCAAAGTTTCCGAAGTATTTCGGGAGCATTTGTGGCTACGGAGGAAGATAAAATTGGTTTAGATAATTCTCCAATTTTGGAGTTTGCAAATGTAGTTCTCCGAATCCTCCTTGTCTTCCCCAGCCACAAGGCAGGCAGCAAACTACTCAGAAAGACAGTATCAATGGGATGAAAAAACTGACGGAGCAGGCATTCTGTATGTGTACTAAAGGAGGAAGAATATCATTCATTGATACAGGAAGTAATTCTTTTGTTGAAAGCGAATAACACGTTCACAATATATTAGGAACAAATATGAAAAAACTAATATTTTTATTAATTGCTATATTTGCATTAGGCAATTGCTCGGCTCAAACAACTAATAATAATTTAAATTGCAAAAAGAAGGAAAAGGCTATGAATCATAGAAAATTTAATATTGAGGAATATCGTAAAATAATAAAGAAGAATCCATTTGCAGATCGAATGCTTCGTACTGATAAAAATGGTATGGTAATAGAAATGAATACAGAATATGACAAAAGCGAAATAATAGGTTATCGCGAAGACTGCTCATATCCTCATTCTCCATATACTTATAGCTATGAATATAACACTGAGGGTTATTTGATAAAATCATGGGCAACATTTTATGGTAATATGCGGGTTGGTAAAATGATAGAATACGATGCGAATGGATTTAAAATAAAGGAAACAAACTTTGATGCTCCTTATAAGTTTAGTGTTACCGACCTTGTAAACAAAATGCAAAAAGATTACCATATAGACTTGATGGATAAACAAAATGTCTTTAGTATAAATCGATTTGACCATAAGGATTTACGAACAGCTTACTATGAAGTAATAGTTTACGGCAACAGCTGTGCACAGAAGTTCTTCTACTACTTGGATGGTACTACGGGTGATTTGCTGTTTAAAACAAGTCGTACCTTTGGAGATGAGGGTATGAAAGGACAGGAACTTCCTTTTGATGAATATCTCCGTAAAAAGAGGGGAAATAAGTATGTACGACTATAAAACAAAGCGCAACTGTTTATTCTACTGGCAATGGAAAAAATAAATCTAAACATCAGATAAGATATGAGAAAAATTATTATTTTTTTATTATTATTTATTGTTTCGCAATCATGTGTTGCACAAAAAGATAAGACAATGAAAACAAATGACAGATTTGATTATGAATATTATAAAAAAAGATTGGGAAAGATAAGATAGATAATCAAGTGTATAAAGAGTCTGATAGCACTTTAGTGCAGATTCTCATCTCCCATGACGAAAACAGTGTTTATATGATAGAACCTATGAGTTTTGTTATGTATATAAGAAATTATTATAAGCATAATAATAGGTTAAAGAGAGAAGGACATTTCTTTTTGTATTCCAGTGTACGTGTTGGTACATGGCGTGAATACGATGATAAAGGAAATTTGATAAAGGAAACCGATGAAAATGCAAAGTTTAAGAATCTTGCCATGAAGCCTAAGGATGTGATTCTTTGGATGCAAAGGCAAGGATGGATAAACATTGTTACAGGGGAAGGGCAACAGACGACTTTCTCTAATACTCCATTTGATATTTATTTCGTACCCAGAAATAAAAATAATTTTAAAGGGAATACACATGCCAAATGGTACATTATGAAATCAGAGATGTATGGAACAGAGGATTTTATTCTCGATGCAGAAACTCGAGAACTTATTCATCACGGTAAGACATTAAGTATAGAATAATATTCTTTTGTCTATAAAAAGTAAATGTCAAATCGGATACAGGATGGAAACTATCAGTATTCTGAGTTTGAAACGTTAGAAAGCAGCATTATTCGCCAAAGAAACTGTTATGAAAGGAAAACTATTTTATGGCTAAAAAATGAGGAGAATAAGGCTAAAAATTACGAATATACGTATTTTACTCCTATAATGACCATAATGAATGGAGTGGTAGCAAATTTGAATGCTGTAATAAAGTTCAACCCAGGGAAAAAAGACAGACCTAAAATGATAAAACTGGAATTTGGAAAAGATTGTAAGGATTTGAGTGTTTCCCCTTCTACTCTTCCAATAAAAGAAGATGAAATACCTATAACTATATCGTGTTCTGGAGAGTTTGATAAGGAACAAGTACTTTTGGTTAAGGCTGACGAAAAAGAATGTGGTAAAATACGGATATTGCCCAATGGAAAGCAACACCAGAAAGAGATAAAGGTTGTCACAATATCTGTTAGAACTAACCTTGAAGCTAAAAAAAGTAAAGCTAAAAATGGAATAATAGCAACAGGCGGTCCTGATCTTTTTGTCAACACCCTTAAACAAGCTCTTATTACCGTACCCGAAGGGGTAGAATCCATAGAAGAACTGGATTGTACAGATGAAGAGTTTACCAATGCATATAAAAAAACCTATACAAATAAAAAAGGCGAAGAATGTTATGGAATCAATTCTGATACTTCATGGGAAATGAAGGGGACATTGGAACAAACCTTGCAAAAGATGTATGGACATGTCTATGACGAATACTATAAATTGTTTTTCTTCGCCGATCCGTGCAAAGGCATTAATGGATATGCTTATTACGACAGTAGACATGCTTGTTTTTTCGTTGGTCATAATGCCTCGACGGTTGGGCACGAGGTCTATCATTGCTTTGGCTTAGCCCATACTTTTGATTTCAGAGATTCTAAACGTTGCGAAATTGGTTATAGATACACGAAAACAAACAATATGCTTGACTATAGTCACCATGTGGGTATAGAACGCAATAGTCTTTTTTATTTGCAGTGGATGTATATAAATCCTTATATTGTGTCAGGCAAACCAGAATCAGACACAAAGAATAAAGATAAAAAAGAAAAGTTAAAACATAAAAGTGTAGGTAAAAAAGAAGAATGATAATTGTTTTTAATCACAATCAAAGAAGATTGTAAAATATTATAGTCAGATGAGAAAGTATATCTTATTTTTTTTAGTATTAACAGCGATGCTTTCATGCGCCGCACAAAATTCAAATAACATGGGGCAAGTAGAGAAATTTAATTATGATTATTATAAAAGTAAACTTCACCCTAATACAACGTCGGTAGTTTACACGGAGAAAGACAAGACTGTTGTTAAAGTAGATTTTGACAAAAACTACTATTCTATAGTTCAAATAAAGAATAGAACTTTTTGTAAGGATGTAAAAATTTATCATAAAAATGGAATATTGTGGGAAGAAGGAAAGCGATTCTATTGTTCGAGCATAGAAATCGGCATGTGGCGAGAATATGACAAAGATGGTAAATTAATAAAGGAAACAGATGAAGATAAGAAATTTGAGAAATTAAGGATAAAACCAAAGGATTTACTCCGTTGGATGGAACGCCAAGGCTGGATAGACTTGTGGAGCGGTAAGGGGCAGCAAAGTAGTTTTTCTAATACTCCATTTCGTATCAGTTTCTCTCCCCATGGTAAAAACCATGCGAAATGGTATGTCAGCCGTGTAACAATGTCTGGTACAGAGGAGTTTGTTATAGATGCGGAAACTGGAGAAGTTATAAGTCATGAGAATGTCTTAAATATTGAATAGCAATGCCTAAGATTATAACACATGGCGCAACTCTGCATTGTACTCTTGGTGTAAAGAATTCCAAACTAACAGTGACGAGTCAAACATTCCGTAGGATAGCTGATGCTCTTGTTGGTACAGAAGCTGATAAAGATGGGATGGTGAATATTCCAAGTTTCAGTATTTGCAAATGTAGTTCTCCGAATCCTCCTTGTCTTCCCCAGCCACAAGGCTGGCAGCAAACAACAAAGAAAGACAGTATCAATGGGATGAAGAAGCTGACGGAGCAGTCATTCTGTATGTGTGCTAAAGGAGGAAGAATATCATTCGTTGATACAGGAAGTAATACTGGTTTTTAAACTTAACCATTGATGTCTGAACTTTAAATATTAATGTTTGCTATCTTGAAATATAATTACAAAATAGATAAATAAAAGTCAGGTAAAGAGCCAGAAAGTCTGTGATTTTTATACCTTCATAAGTTATTTGATATCAACGCATTACTGAATTGCTTTTCAAAAGGTGCTCAATTAGCCTTCAAAAGGGCGTTAGTAAGGGTCTTAAAGGGCATCTTTTGCAAGTCAATTAGGCGTCTTTTCAAAGCCAAAAGAGCATCAACGAATTTTCAACTAACGAATTTTCTTTACAGAACCTAAACACTAAACAAGAATGATACATAGAAACAATAGGGACTTATTACAGTTTTACGACTATTTTCGGGCTATATAAATAAAATTAATTATCTTTGCCTTAAAAGAAAATTCAGCTTTGATAAAAAGAAAATTCAGTTTTGATAAATACGAAGGGAAGAATTTTTGCTTAATGGTAAATACATGGCTACAGAATATAAAGAAGTCTTATGTAAAAGTTTTCCAGAAATAAAAAGATCAAAAATTGGAAGGACGCGGTTCACAATTTATAACTAATAGCCAAATAAAAGTTGACCGACTAATTAATTTGAAAACTGGGGAGATAATTCAATTTAGTCACAGATATTTATGAAAAAAAATAAAATAAAAAAGGAGTTTCTACACAAACTGGAGTTTTTCTATAGAAATTTGGGTAGCATTTGGTCTGTAGAAGACTTTACAAACAATAGAGATGTTCAGAGTCTCTTAAAAGATTATTTATTGGTTCTTGAAGAAAAGGGTATCGTAGAAATTATCGAAGGCAACAAGTTTAAAATAACGAATTTGCCATCGAGTATAATGTCTTGTCAGCCTAATAGCGGAACTAAAGAAAGATAAACCCAAATGGTCATTAGACCAAAATGTTTCAGAAAATATTGTTTTTGTGTTGTTTCCTAACATCTTTTTTCCTAAAAGCTTGTATTATCCAACTAATATTTGTACATTTGCGATGCTAGAACCCGCCAAGCCTCTCAACGATGCTCAAATGTGCGGGTCGTTTTTTAATATTATATGACAAACACAATACCTTTCGGCAAAAGCTATACATCACCCCACGACCTTGTTTCTTTACTACAATTAAGAGGTCTTTATATTCCCGATGCTTTGAAGGCAGAACACTACTTAGAGCATATCGGTTATTATCGTCTGTCTGCTTATATGCACCCATTGCTTGAGATACCAAAAGAACATCATTTGTACAAACGAGGTGCAACATTTAGCAAAGTAATGATGCTATATCGGTTTGACAAGAAGTTACGTCTTTTGCTATTCAATGAACTTGAAAAGATAGAAGTTGCTGTTCGCAGTGCAATTGTCAACATAGGCAGTTTTATTACAGGAAATCCTTTCTGGATGACAGATTCTGCAAACTTTGTCAACTCGGCTAAGTTTCAAAAAACAATGAACTTAATAAATCAGGAGCTTTACAAATCAAAAGAGGACTTCATCATTCATTTTAAGAAAACATATTCAGACCCATACCCACCAGCATGGATTGTTTCAGAGGTACTTCCATTTGGAATCATCACAAACATATACAACAACATCAAGGACAAGAAGATCAAGAAAAAGATCTCCCAATCATTTGGACTACAAATAGCACCTTTCGAATCTTGGTTGACCATTGTAACTCTGACAAGAAATACATGTTGCCACCACTCACGTGTGTGGAACAAGCAAAATACAATCCGTCCAATGTCCCCTAAAAAGATGACTCATCCATGGATTACACTTCAAACGGATTCACTTCGTGTATACTATAATATATGTATCATCAAGTATTTCTTGAATATCATCTCTCCAAACAATGATTTGTTCCAAAAGATAAAGACGCTTTTTGCGAATTATCCTGAGATAGATTTGAATGCACTTGGCTTCCCACAAGAATGGGAAAACGAACCACTTTGGAGACAACCATAATATAGTCAAAGTCTGCTATATGCATCATCAATAACAATTAACAGACTTCACTATTTTATATAGTCATCCCTTAAAAACTATATTTCAGCATAAAGCCTGTACTAACAAGCTCTATGCTGATTCTTTTTATAAGGTCCAAAAGAACTCTCATAGCTCTTTTGAAGTTATATGCTGCCGCAGCTAATA
>ERZ1699254.129-NODE-129-length-37443-cov-8.434693_pt1 | contig 37443 bp, 22 predicted proteins | sample MGYA00581522_ERZ1699254 | MGnify/ENA primary metagenome ERZ1699254 (study PRJEB42319, sample SAMD00040329) | human oral metagenome | material: saliva | host: Homo sapiens | study: EMG produced TPA metagenomics assembly of PRJDB4115 data set (Metgenomic analysis of... | reverse complement strand
GAGGTAAGCTGTACGACCATGGGAACGCCAACATGATACTTCATCACCGTATGAACCTTCATACCGCCTTTCTTCTTACCACTCTTGGGGTGTCTGCCTACACCCTTGAGTATGTTGTCAAAAAGGGTAATCGTAGTTGAATCCATCATATACAGAAGCTTTTCCCATGTCTTCTGTTCACCTTTAGGGCGGCTGTCCGATAAAAAAGAACCATAACGCTCTAAGAGGTACGCATAAACGCTTGCAAAGAACTCTTGTGGGCGACGCTTGTTGGCATCAGCAAGCGTACTACGACGGACGACATAGTCGATGCCAAGATGATGCAGTTTGTTTACTTCAGCCTTCATGCCTATCTCCACTTCCCGAAGAGAATCAAAGTGTTTGAGAACACCGAAAAGCATTATGACAAGGTGAGTCCACCCATCAAGACGCTTCACATAAGCTTCACTTCGGGGTGTTTCAAGGCTGATTTGCTTGATTTGTTGCTTATCGAGTAATTTTATTACCTGATTATAGACTGGCTGTCCGATAAAATGTGTACTTTTACCCATGTTATTGAAGTTTTATCGCAGAAACAAAAGTAACAAAAAGGGCTGAAATCCAAATACGGATTTTAGCCCTTAACTTTTATATGTGGAAAAGGTTTACCGGACAGCAATATTATCTGATAAATCAATGTCGATTATAAAGGGCTTGAATAGTAAGCAGTCAAAGGACAAAGCGAAAGCAAATAATAAAACATCATTACCAACCCAAGCGTACCAAGCGACCACCAAGGAAGCGAAGGAAGCGACAAAGGAAACAGCACCACAACAAGAATATAAGCCAAGTTTGGCAGAATTGCAAGCAGCAATAAAGATATGAGTTTCAAAAGATTAGATACAAACAAGTTTATACAAGCAGCAAAGGACTATAAATCATTTGACGGCTATAAATGTGGGGTTAAATCAATAGATGATATTTTGCGAATAGATAAACAGACATTAACTACATTAGTTGCAACCCCTGCAAGTGGAAAAAGCACATTTACCAACTTTTACGGGTACAGAATGGCAATAAATAATAATTGGAAAACCCTATATATTGCGGAAGAAACACCCCAAGACCGCCAATGTAGAATGTTATCAATTCTATTTGATTCAGCAGCCAAAGCAAGCGAATTTAGTGTAATATACGACTACGATTTGTCAGATTGGCAAGAATTGCTAAACATGATAAAAGACGCAAAAGAAACATACGGGGTTGATATGGTAATATTAGACAATTTCATGATGTTAAAAAATTTGATTACTGGTAACGATTCCGAAACGGAAAAGATTGGAAGGGCTTTGAGTGCCTTAAAGAAGGCAGCAATAGACACGGACACGGCTATTATATTAGTTGCACATCCTACTAAATTGCTTGAAGGTCAAGAAGTTACGGCTTATAGTGTCAACGGAAGCGCAAATTTTTTCAATATTAGCGATTATATGTTTAGTTTAGCGGTCACAGACCGAGAAAATTATGAAACAACAATTAAGGTGCTAAAGGTAAGGGACAGCGCAAAAGGAGTAATGGGGGGCAAATGTACGCTTAAATATAACCCTGTACACTTTACATATAGCGACACGGACAGCCAGCCAGCAGGAGAGCAGCCAACAGATACAACAGCAATTAAAGAGGACGTAACACAGCCAGCAGATACAACAGCAGCCAACAACACAACAGCCCCAAAGGGTATTAATAAAGAAATTGCGACCGATGTAATGAAGGCAATAATGGAGGAAGAAGCAAAGCAGGAGGACAGCCAGCCAGCAGGAACAACCAAGGCAGCAACACAGCAGACAGCAGTACAGCCAGCAAGTAAGGAAGTAAAGAAAGAAAAGCAGCAGGAAGCAAAAGAGGAAAAGCAGCAGGCAGCCAAGGAGGAAGCCAAGCAGGAGGAAAAGCAGGAGGAAAAGCAGGCGCAAAGAATAACCCCCGATTTCATACATAATACCAAAGTTAGCATTATGGAACAACATAAAGTATTGGAAATCAGTTCTTTATATAACGCAATTAAAACGGGTAGAAAACATAAAGAAGAAATAGAAGCAGTGCGAAAAATTGACAGACAAGCAAATGAAAGTGAGTACAGACAAGCAAAAGATAATATATTATCTTTTACCCCTTCTTGTTTGTGTCCTATTGGGGGAAGCGCAAAGGCCGAGAACGTGGAACACGTTAACAACTTGATAGCCATAGATTTGGACGCTAAAGATAATGAAGGTGTAACACTTGAAGAAATGAGAACAAAAATAAATTCATTGCCTTATGTTATGTATTCAAGTATAAGCGTGGGAGGCAAAGGAATGTACGCTTTAATAGCAATTAGTGAGAGTAATAAAAACGACTTTAAGGCGGTGTTTAACGCTCTAAATGAGGACTTTAAAGCGTTGGGATTAACTTTAGACGGGTCATGTGTAAATGTCAATCGTGAAAGATATATGTCATTTGATGATAATGAGTATTGGAATACTAAATGCGAGATATATACAAAGAAATTAAACATACCAACCCAAGTTAATGGACACCCCACAAGGGTGGAAATTAACGCAAATAAACCACTTACAGCAAGGGAATATAACAAGGTTAGAGACATGGTAAAGGACATCAAAGCGAATAAAATACAACTTTCAAAAAATCATGATGATACGCTTGCGATTGCGAATTGTTTAGCCAACATTATGGGAGAGGAAGGAAGGGAACTTCTACACATAATCAGACAACAAAGAAGCGGTTATGATGAGTTCAAAACAGATTGTACTTTTGATTATGTATTAAACCACTTAGACGATAACGAGCGGTACGGATTGGGGTTTTTAATTTCAAAATACAACCAAGCAAAGGGACACCAAACACAAGTAAACTAAAAGAAATAATATAATAATTAAATAATAATATACAATTATGACAAATGTAGATAAAATTCTGATAGATAGAGAGTTTTATAAACTCAAAAATGGAGTTATAAACGAACATTTCAAAGGGTTTGAATTTAAGTGGGGTTCGAATCGTATCTATTGCGCAAAGGTGCTACAAAATGGTGAATATCAGTGGATTAGGTGGGGAGAAAAGCAGGGGTACGACCTCAACAGCATTAAAAGGGGGGACGTATTAATGTTGCAAAAAATGCACCCCACCAAGGCACGGACAATAGACAAAATCTATTACAAAGTTATATCAAGGCGCAAAGATAGATTAGTGTGTGAGTGGGCGCACGATGATGTGATATATACGACCTACAGAAAAGCGTTAAAAGCACCACTACCCAAAGCAAAGGAATGTATAAGACATTAAAGAACTAATCAAAGAATAAAGATAAAAAGATAAGAATATGATACTATTAATTTTAACATTAATCTCAATATTTTGCGGTATCTCATTATTTTGCATGGGGTTTAATGCTGGACGTGAAATGCAGCAAAAGGAAGACGAACGGCAAGACAAAGTAATAAAGGAGATACGAAACAAAGGATATAACGTAAACACTTAAATATCAATGAACTAACCAAATAATTAATTAAGAAAGGGAAACACAAATGTTTGAAGTAATTTTATACCTAAGCATGGGACTAATACTAATTTCAATTGGGATTAATATTGGTGCAACAAGTCAGAAAAGAATAGACGAGGAAGAAGAAACGCTATTTAGTACTGCAAGGAAAAAGGGGTATTTTATAAGTAAATTAGAAAAATACGAAGATTACGAACTAATAAGGGGAAAGGGGCTTTAATTGCCCCCAACCCACACATAAAAATTAAAAAAGATATGACGACAAAAGAGATTAAAAAAGAAAAGCGTATAATTACAGATATTACACTGGAGGAAATGAAAGAGATAGCACGAAGGGGGCTTGAATTAATTAGAAAGCAGGAAGCAACAAAATTAAAGGAAAAAACAAGCGAGGAACGCAAGCGACTTAATGCCAAATACGACGCATTTTTACGTCAAATTAACGCATTATAAGCAATGAATAAACATACGATAATAAGCGTAAAAATAACAAAGATATGAAAAAGATATTATTCGTAAAAGAAGAAGAATTAAAAGAAAATCTGCAGGACTTGAAGGAGTATGTAGCACTCATTAATGAGAATTGGGACAAATTAAATAAACCTTATAGAATGACGCTGGAAGATTTAAAAAACTTTACAGGTAGCCGACAAGAATTTGGGGAAAAATTATGGCGGAGAATTACTGATGACGTAATAGCGGAATATGGAGCCAGCAGGGAGAATTTTTCAAACCTACCCAACGGAGTAATAGACATGATTCGTTATGACTCATCAAAGCGAAAAACCCTTATAACGAGGCGGTTAAGGCGGTTGACAATGCTGCAAATAAAATTAATTGGTGGCTGATTAGGGATTGTGATACGTTTGCGCTAAATGATAATGGAGTATCAATAAATGAACAAAACGTAAAGGATTATTACACCGTTTTTGTAACAAATTCCAAGCAAGAAAAAGGATTAAAAATATTTGACAATATCATAAATGAGTATAAGGAACTGAAGAAAATGGGTATCAAATCAATAGATAATTATATTAACTTTGATGATGACACAATTTTTAAAGAAAATCTTACCAATGCACTAAAGGACGAAAAAGAATAAATATACAAAATAGAAGTAAATTCTTTTACTCAATATATAATCAAGGGATAGCGGATATAATTGCCGTTATCCTTTTTTGTTTGATACTAACCAAGTAAGGGAAAGATAAATAATAATACCAACCCTAAATATCAGACGTACAAGGAGATAACACACACTATCAAAGTGTTGTTATCGTAATATGTAGCCACCAACACACCAAGGCAGCAATAACACGAATAGAAGCGATATAAAGCGGTATATACTAATTAGTGGTAAAGTTCAAGGTAACAAAGGAACAAGCCAATACAAGCGAAATAAACAGCACTACAGACAGATAGAGAGAGTAACCAACACAGACAAACCAACACCACGCACAACAATAGTAAACACCAATACACCAAGCAAACACAACACCAAGCAGGCAATAAGTGATACACTACCAATCTAAACAGATATACGATATATAGAGTACCACCGCAAACAACACTACCAATCAAAAGCAAGGTAAGATAACGTAACACAATAACAAGGCACACAACAACAACGTATTAGTCGTTTATTTGCCGTATATTGCGTTATATCCTTATCAGTGGAACAATACACCACAACGAATAAAAGACACGCTTACAACGGCTTAAAATGAATGTTTAATAATATAATAAATTGAAAATAAGATATTTAAGTAATATAAGAAAATAACTTTTTCATAGATTTGTAAGTTTATTAGTTAGGTAAGGAAGGAGGATAATAACCACCCTTCAAAAGGTGGTATTATCCGACTGACTGAATGAGTAGTTAAGTATTACCGACTGACTTATGACTGACTTAATTAATACTGATTGAGTTATAAAGGGTTGGTATTAGATTGATTGTGCAAGGACACAGACACCAAGGCAGTAACACAGCAAGGGAGAAAGAAAGATAACACCACGTGCCAGCAAGTAAGGAACAAGGAAGGATAACATCAACACACACAACTATATATCATCATCTATTAACTATTATCTATCAAGGTAACACACAGACGACCAGCATGGAACACAGACAGCAAACACAACATCAAGGTAATAACACACCAAAGCAGAACGACAGCAACACAATACTATTATATGTTATTTATTTGCGTTATAACGTGTTATAATAGTGATTATTAATACTATATCAATAGAACGGATATAAACGCTTATAAGCGTATTAAATGGCTTATTTGGTGCTATTATAAGGCGGTAAGACAGCAAGCGACTAAAGGACACAGACAGCACAACAGCAAGCAAGTAAGGAAGTAAGACAGACGGAAAGTAACACAGCAAGGAAAGCAAACAGACAACGACAAGTAATGTAAATAATCATCAAGGCAGGGGGGGGGGAGGCCTTTTTTTTTTAGGGGTGGCCATGTTCTAAACCCCCCACTCACTTTCTTTCACGCAAGCGGAAATTTTTTGAAGTTCTGGAAACTGCACTATTTATTAGTATTTTTCTTTTTCTCTATTTTTCTTTTTTTGTAATATTTCTTTTTCTATTTTCATTTTGAATTATTCTATTATACTTTAGTAAGATGTTAGAAGTGAGTACATCAAGGAGGAGGACAGACAAGCAGATAACACACCTTATAAATTTGTGTGTTATGCTTGTAAGGGTTGGTATTTATGTTTAGATAGATAACAAGTTACTACCAATGTAAGCAGCAGCAGGGACACCACGAACAAGGGACAGCAACACAACAACCCCCAGCACGACAATACATCAAGCAGGAACAGCCAGCAGGGAAATAGTAAGTAAGTAGTACAACCAACAAATAAACGGCTACAGAAAGCCCCAAAGGGGAACTAATAATAATATACCAACCCAAGAGTATAAAGCCCCATAAAGGGCTTAAATACTCGCTAAAAACTACTACCATTAAAAAGGTACAAATCGGTAACAATCAGATATTTATATAAAAGAAGGGAATGTCTTATTATAATTTATTTTTACTTTTAGCGGTTGTTCGTCAACTTGATTTTTCTTTCATACATACATGGCAAAGCGTTGTCGTTACTAACATTAAACAAACATTCCCTTATATATCCCCCACACACCTATATTATAAGGTGGTGGGGGCTTTTCTTTTCTTATTCTATCTTTCCCAATTACTACCTTATATAATGGGTTGGCATGTTTATTTTGTGAACGAAAGTTAACGATTTGGAATTTCCGAACAATTCCTTTATATTTGCACCATACATCAAAAGAACCACGATTAAGAACGTGTAACAATGCAAAAATGTAAATTGCAGTATATCAGTAAGTTAACAAATAATGGTCATAATTCATAATTATGATTACCGATATTAAGTGTGGTTTATCGCTATAAGTAACGTGAGACTCGACAACAGCTAATAAGCGACTACGAATTAAGCGAATGATACGAAATCTTTTGTAATAAGGATTTGCGTAATTAGCAAAATTCGTAGTCGGTAAAAGTGAGATAGAGTGCTAAAGCACATATCATAAAGTTCAAAGTTCAAAGTTCAAAGCTAATAATGGTGTTCATAATTATGAATTGTGAATTATGAATTCTGAATTATTACAGCGTCTACATGAACAACATGCCCACTTGGAAGACCACAGCACTAACAATCCAAGCTAATGCTGTAGTGTAACCTGCAGCAAAGAGAGCCCAACCCCAACTGCCTGTTTCGCCTTTAATAGCTGCTATCGTAGCTACACAAGGGAAGTAAAGCAGTACAAAGAGAAGGAACGAGAAGGCTGTAAGTGTTGCAATAGGCTCTGCTTCCTCGTAGCTGATGTGATGCATTGTTGCTACATCCTTTGTAATCAGATTATGTAGCTTTGAGTATTTGCCTGTCTCACTACTATAACCATTATCGTCAGAGAAGCTACCATCATTAGAATAGAGTACGCCCATTGTTGATGCAACAATCTCTTTTGCACCCATACCAGACAACAAGCCAACATCCAATTTCCAATTGAAACCCTGTGGACGGAACACTGGCTCAACGGCTTTACCGATTCGTCCGATATAGCTTTGTTCCTGTCGTGCTTGATTATCCATGTTCGGATCGTCTGGAAGAGGGAAGTAGCCTAAAGCCCATACGATGATAGAAGCAACAAGGATAATACCTCCCATCTTTTTAAGATACTGCTTACCTTTCTCCCATGTATGGCGACCAATTGCCTTCCATGTTGGGAAACGGTAAGGTGGTAGCTCCATCACAAATGGCGTATCCTCACCTTTGACCACAAAAGCTGAGAACAAACGACTCATTGCCACTGCCATCAACACACCTATTATATATAAGGAGAGCATGGCAAGCGAACGATATTTCAACGCAAAGAACGAACCCGTAATCATTACGTAGATAGGTAGACGAGCCGAACAACTCATCAAGGGGAGAATCAACATTGTTATCAATCTACTCCTCCGACTCTCAATCGTACGTGTTGCCATCACCGCTGGCACATTACAACCGAAGCCCATGATAAGTGGGATAAATGACTTTCCATGCAGTCCTATCTTGTGCATCAGTCGGTCCATGATGAAGGCGGCACGTGACATATAGCCGCAGTCCTCCATGTAGGAGATAAAGAAGTAAAGTATTAATATCTGAGGGAGGAACACGATAACAGCTCCTACACCGCCGATAACACCCTCGACGATCATATCTTTTACTGGTCCGGCAGGCATATTCTTAGAAATGAACTCGCCTAACCAACCCACACCAGCCTCTATCCAATCCATTGGATACTGACCAATGACGAAGGTTGCCGTGAACATCACCAACAATATAAAGAAAAAGATTGGGAAACCAAAGTATTTGTTTGTCAAGACATGGTCGATGACATGGGTGGTCTGATAGGTGTCTTTCTTATCACCTGTCGAGAAGTTTGCTTCCTTCAGCGCACCATTAATAAAACCATACTTGGCATCCATGATGGCTGTCTCGCTGTCATTACCCGTCTCCTCCTTTACACGAGCGGCTGCCGTATCACGATGATTGAATATCTCAATCGAATCACCTAACGGACTAACGAGTTGCTCTACGTCCTTGTCATGCTCTAACAGCTTGATGGCAAGATAGCGGGTAGAGTAGCGATGGCAGAGTTCAGGGTATTTCTTCAAATGCTCCTGCATCTCTTTAATACCATTCTCTATCTCATGTCCGTGGTTGATATGGATATGACGGAACTGCAACGACTCGTCTTCTTTCCCTTCATAAACGGCAATAATCTGGCGGAAGAGTTCCTTCACACCTCTACCATTGGTGAATACTGTTGGTATCATCGGCACTCCGAAGAGCTCAGAAAGCTTTTGTGCATCAATATGGTCACCACGCTGTTCTGTCTCATCAAACATATTTAGCGCACAAACCATACGTATGTGCATGTCTATCAGCTGGGTTGTAAGATAGAGGTTGCGCTCAAGGTTAGACGAGTCTATCACATTGATGACTACGTCTGGTGTCTTGTCAACCAACTGCTTACGTACGTAGAGTTCTTCAGGACTATAGGCTGAAAGACTATAAGTACCTGGGAGGTCTACAAGGTTAAAAACATAGCCATCAAACTCAGCACGTCCCACCTTCGCATCAACCGTCACACCCGAATAATTACCTACTCGTTCGTGTGCTCCCGATGCAAAGTTGAAGAGCGATGTCTTACCGCAATTAGGGTTACCGACAAGTGCCACATTGATTGTATGACTCTTACGGCGCACAGCATCTGATTGTTTCTCGGGCGTTAGCTCCTTGTCCGTGCTGTCGTCTGTGGTTGAATCCATCTCAACCTGATTGTCTTCCTGCTCCTCCTCATTCCCAACAGAGTGAGTCTTCACATCCGACAATACCTCAATCTGGTCAGCCTCGCTATGACGAAGACTAACCTCATAACCCATAACCTTATATTTAACGGGGTCTTGCAAGGGTGCATTGAGCAATACCTCAACGGTCTTACCCTTGATAAATCCCATCTCTATGATTCGTTTACGAAAACCACCGTGTCCCGATACCTTTACGATAACACCAGTTTCTCCAGTCTTTAATTCTGATAACTTCATAGCTTTGATAATTTAGAATTCAAAATTCATAATTCATAATTATGATTACTTCTGTCTGTTGTATTTATTGCTGCAAGCAACTTGTTCACTTGTCAACTTGTTCACTTGTTAATTTTTCAAAGTTCCTTTGTCTTCTTCTCAAGCAACTTGTTCACTTGTCAACTCGTTTACTCGTCAACTTAACTACATTTTAACAAACAAAGGTAATGAAAAAAAACAGAATAGAAAATGTTTATATAGTAAATACCTAATAATGGGGATAGGCAACGGCATAAAAAAGGTTATAACAGGTATTTTTCTTCATGAATAATAACAATTCACTTGCCAGAGGGATGAGGTAATAAAAGCCTCCTTACACAAAGAGCTACTATTACCAAACCTACAAGAATAGTTTTGTTTTAGTTTGCTGTCACTTTTAACACTTTGCGTAACAATACTGTAAATTAATGAGTTAAGTGGTGATTGCGGCTGACAGAAGTGACAGCAACTCTGAAATACAGAGAAGATAAGATGTCTACTATCAATTTATAAACAAGGCGTTTATCCTCAAAGTTATTAGGAATCTGTACGCTATACCTCCGTCGCTCTTAGTTTCATCGTTCTCTCCGTGCCATTTCCTTATCTCCGTTCCCTCCGTTTCTCCGTGTGACTTATTATATAAGTTTGTAAACAAAATTCACAACCTTAAAAAAATAAAGAGCGTCTTTTGGACTTTAATTAACGCCCTTTTGACTTGCAAAAGATGCCCTTTAAGATCTTTACTAACGCCCTTTTGAAGTCCAATTAAGCACCTTTTACTTTCTTGTTCTGTAACTTGTTGATTATTATAGAGTTGCGAGGGTGATGAGAAATACTGTTTTTTGTGTGAAAAGAGGTGTTTTACGGGGTTGGTTTGTAAATATATTTCTGAGTCTGAAAACGGTAAATGCTATCTTTATTATCTCTTAAAAAATGAATACTAACTCATCCTATGTAAATGATTCTTCGGTTTTTGCATATGTAAGGATAAAAATGTTGCATAAATAATCGTTGTAAGTCAATACCACACATATGGTATTTTTCGTCGCTTTCGATAATTTTTTGGGGGAATTGTTAGGATAAAATGGGAATTTATCCCTATCTTTGTAATCAATTAAAGATATGACCGCAGTGCTATTCTCCACATAGTCACGCTTATATAATAAGGTAGGGCGACATGGCACCATAGGTAAAACGTATAAATATAAAAGATTGTAAGATTATGAAATGTTTAGAATTACTATTCCCAAAAGCTGAGAGTACAAAGACATCACTTATTTTATTGGCATCACGCCTTGTGTTCGGATTGACATTTGCGAGCCACGGACTCGACAAGTTACAGCACTTCTCAGAAACAGCTGCACACTTTCCTGCACCCTTCGGTCTGAGTGGTGAGGTTGCTGTTGGCTTGAGTATCTTCGGTGAGTTAGTGTGTGGTTTGGCTTTCGTTTTTGGTTTCCTCACACGTTTAGCACTACTACCAATGATTTTCACCATGATAGTTGCCTTCACAACTGTGTTTGGCGGATCTATCAGTGCAGGTGAATTACCTTTCCTCTATCTTATCATCTTCGTTCTTTCATGGTTTGCTGGTGCTGGCAAGTTCTCAGTTGATGGCATCATCAGGAGCAAGATAAGCCGTGATAATTCATAATTCATAATTCAAAATTATTCGAACGAAGTTCTCATCAGTACGTCATAATTATGAACACTAATGTTAACTGTGGTTTATTGCTACAGTAATGTGTTATCTCGTCAACTACGAATTACGCAAATGACACGAAATCTTTTGTAATAAGGATTCGCGTAATTAGCGAAATTCGTAGTTCGTAAAAGTGAGATAGAGTTTGCACATATCATAAAGCTCAAAGTTCAAAGCTCAAAGCTAATAATGGTGTTCATAATTATGAATTTTGAATTATAAATTATGAATTATAGTAGTAATCATAATTATGAATTTTGAATTATAAATTATGAATTATGAATTCTGAATTACCAACATTCAATATCTTTTGCTATATCGGGCATTGTCTCACGTTTGAAGATAGGACTCTTCACACCAGCCCGCTTCTGTTGTCGATAATCATCGAGTAGGCGGAAGGCATATTTACCAAGTGTTAAGATAGCAACGAGGTTACAAATCGTGATGAGAGCCATGAAGAAATCACCAATACTCCATACAAGGTCGAGGCTGGCAATGGCACCAAACATCACCATTACACCACCTGTTATCACACGCAAAGCGAGAATGGCTGAAGGCTTTTGAGTAAGGAATCGTACGTTTGCCTCACCATAATAATAGTTTCCGATAATACTACTAAAAGCGAAGAAGAAGATGGCAATCGCTATAAATATTGGACCTGCTGCGCCCACTTCGCTCTCTAAAGCAACCTGAGTAAGGAGAATTCCTGACTCAGAATTATTGACATAAAGTCCACTGATGATAATGATAAAAGCCGTACAGCTACAAACGAGGAGCGTATCTGTGAATACACCGAGCGACTGGATGAGTCCTTGTTTCACGGGATGAGTAGTAGATGCGGTTGCTGCAATATTAGGAGCAGACCCCTCACCAGCCTCATTACTGAATAGTCCACGCTTAATACCGTTCATCATCGTAGCACCTAAGCCGCCACCTGCAACCTGTTCAAAGCCAAAAGCGTTCTCAACGATAAGGCGGAAGACGTGTGGAATGAGTTGAATATTCATTACAATAATGACCAAGGCAAGGAGTACATAACTCACTGCCATCAGCGGAACGAGTACGCTACTAACTTTGGCAATACGCTGAATACCACCGAAAACTATTGCTAAAGAGAGTATAGCGAGAGCGCCACCCATCCATGTCGGATCAATAGAAAATGCCTTTTGCATAGCACCACAAATCGTATTACTCTGTATGGAGATATAAGCCATACAGAAGGTCATTGTAATCAGTACGGCAAAGAGTTTCGCCATCCATTTACAATGCATACCATGTAGAATGTAATAGGCTGGTCCACCAATGAAGGAGTCGGCATGACGACGCTTATAAAGTTGGGCAAGTGTAGACTCTATGAAGGCTGTTGCAGAACCTAAGAGGGCAATAACCCACATCCAAAAGACAGCACCAGGGCCACCAATAGCTATCGCAGTTGCCACACCAGCAAGGTTTCCAGTACCTACACGTGAGGCAATTGAGACGGCAAAAGCTTGAAAAGATGAGACGTGTTTCTCACCTTCGTCATGTGTTCCTGTCGAATCTCCTAATAGGCGAACCATCTCGCCAATCATGCGAAACTGCACAAAGCGCGTCCGCCATGTAAACCACAAAGCACAAATAACGAGTCCTGCTACGAGGATATATGTCCATGTAAAATAATTGACAGATACTATGGCTTGATTCAACCAACCGTCTGCGGAAAACAATTCTATCATTTAATATAAGGCTAAAAATTACGCGCAAAAATAATAAAAACATCTGAAAGATATAAGTTTTGTGTGCAAAAAATTTAGCTATTCACTTGACTTTCATAATAATTTCACTAACTTTGCACAATGCTAATGGTTGACAAACACAATGGTAAGAAAAAGAAAAAATAAGTTTAGAGATGTACGCGAATTTCTGATGATTGCATTGGCAATGCTCATCGGCAGCTTTGGCTGGTGTGCATTCTTATTGCCACATCATATCACGATTGGTGGTATTGCGGGTATTGCATCGGTTATTCAGTGGGGTCTTGATATCCCTGTGCAGTATACCTACCTTACTATCAACGGCATACTGCTCTTTGTCGCGTTAAAGATATTGGGTTGGAAGTTTTGTGTTAGGACGATTTTTGCCGTATTGGTGTTCGCCTTTTCGACGTCGGTATTGCGTGAGGTCTTTGCTGGACATCCGTTGTTTTCAGACGAACCTTTCCTCGCCTGCGTTGTAGGTGGTGTGTTATTAGGTGTCGGAGTCAGCATCGCCTTGCAGTATAATGCCAGTTCGGGTGGTTCGGATGTCATTGCAGCCATGATTCACAAGTATCGTGATGTGTCACTCGGACGTGTCATCCTTGCTTGCGACCTCTGTATCATCAGTTCCAGTTACTTAGTCTTGGAGAATTGGGAAAAGGTTATCTATGGTTACATAGTTCTCTTCGTAATGACCTATGTGGTGGACTACCTTATCAATGGTATGCGTGGTTCCGTGCAGTTCTTTGTTATTTCTGAACACTGGGGAGAGATTGGTTCTGCCATTAACAACGATGTTGATCGTGGCTGTACGGTTATTGAGGCACGTGGATTCTACACTGGTAAGAAGGTGGGAATGCTCTTTGTCATCGCACGTCGTTCTGAAGCACACTCCATCTATCAAGTGATTGACGAAATAGACCCGAATGCCTTTGTGTCACAAGGTGCCGTGAATGGTGTCTATGGCATGGGATTCGATAGAATGAAGGTGGCACACAAGAAGAAAGTTGCTGACGAAAAAGTCAGAACAAAAGAATAAGAAAGAAGGAAAGATTGTAAAGATGAATATTCAGGAACTCGAAGGTAAGCGTATTGCCGTTCTCCTTTCTGGCGGTGTTGATAGCTCGGTTGTGGTCTATGAGTTTGCACGATTAGGACTGCATCCTGACTGTTTCTATATCAAGATAGGACCGGAAGAGAAGGAAGATTGGGACTGTAACTCTGAAGAAGACCTTGAAATGGCTACACTTGTGGCACGCCGCTTTGGCTGTAAGTTGGAAGTCATCGACTGTCATAAGGAGTATTGGGACCAGGTGACACGCTATACCATGGAGAAGGTGAAGGCTGGTTTTACGCCTAACCCAGATGTGATGTGCAATCGACTGATAAAGTTTGGGGCTTTTGATGAGAAGATGGGACATGACTATGACCTCATCGCAACGGGCCATTATGCACAGACAGAATGGATTGACGGACGTAAATGGCTCACCACAAGTCCTGATCCAGTCAAAGACCAGACTGACTTCTTAGCACAGATTTACGACTGGCAGCTGAAGAAAGCAATCTTCCCTATTGGCCACTACGAGAAGAATGAGGTGCGAGAGATTGCCGAGCGAGAGAATCTTATCAATGCGCACCGAAAGGATTCGCAGGGAATCTGCTTCCTTGGAAATATCGACTATAATGAGTATGTACGCCGCTATTTAGGCGAAGAAATAGGCGACGTCATCGAACTTGAAACGGGAAAGAAGATTGGCGAACACAAAGGACTATGGTTCCATACTATCGGGCAACGGAAGGGACTCGGTCTTGGCGGTGGCCCTTGGTTCGTTATTAAAAAAGATGTAACTAAAAATATCCTGTATGTAAGTCATGGCTATGACCCTGCTACAGCCTACAAAAAAGATTTCCCGCTCCATGACTTCCACTTCCTAACAGAAGGTATCACAACCTTACCTGAGAAGATTACCTTCAAGATTCGCCACACACCTGAGTACCATCCAGCAACTGTTGAACAGTTGTCGGACGGTAGGTGTATTATTCACTCTATCGAAAATATCCATGGCGTTGCCCCTGGACAATTCTGTGTTGTCTATGATGAACAGCACCATCGCTGCTTTGGTTCTGGAGAAATAACGTTGTAAAGTTAACGAGTTGATGTGTTGACAAGTTGACAAGTAGACGAGTTGACAAGTTAACGAGTTATGTGTTCTGTTTGTTGAGTTAGTCTGAAGGTTCTTTATTTTACCTTTGCTACAAAAACAAACAATCATTGTCGGGTTGTTTTTTCATACAAAAAGAATTGATAAAGATAGGGTATAACAGCTTTTCTAAGTATTGCTGTCAGGTAAACATTCACTATATCCCTTAGAAATTAGTGGCTTACTATCTTTATTACTATAATCTTATCGCCCCCTTTCTTTCCGTCTTCAAATGATGTGTTGGCGCCCCGCACATGTCGTGCTGATGCTTAGCACCAATGGTGCTGAGTACTAATTACGTTGTAATATATGACCGATGAGGGTTTAATTTGTTGTTAGAAGTGGGTTATACTATTAAAAATAAGCTTAATAGATTACTGGTCTAAGAGCAGAGAAACAAATTAAAACGATTTCTCTTATATATTAATAGGTGGGATTTGATTGTTTCCTGCCACTCATCAAACGACTTTGTAGATAATTCTTCTTGTTAACTTCGTTTTCTAATATCTTTTATTTTCTTAAACTAATGTCGTATACTTTTGTCTACTTATTTACATATTCAAATGTGTCCTTTTTACAACCACATCCCGTTCTCTTTTATCTAAATATCTGCTCAACCCTTTTGTAGCTTACAACCTACGAGGATTTTATAATTATAAGTGTTTTATGTACTCTTTTGTTTGAAATAGAAATTAATAATACATTTTATGATTTAAAGTATAATTTTAATCGAAAAAAGATTGCTTCTTTTATAAATAATATTTATATTTGCAGCAGATATATAATAGAACGAATAACCTGTAAGAGTCTTTACTCATCAATTCCTCTAAAATATCTTCTGCCATACGTGCAGATACCATAGAAAAAGTGTTACATCCAATATTCGATTAACTATAAATATGTATATATGAAGCAGGTTTACTATTTTATTTTCTTAATGCTACTGGCGTTTTCGTCAGTAAACGTAAAGGCTGACACGACTGTAAGAGTCAAGGTTGATGATATCAACAGAGTTTCAGTCAAAGTAAATTACTTGCCCGTTGTCAATCTTGCTAACGGAACAAATGAAATTACTGTGCCCCAATATGGTGCCTTAACCATTGAGGCAAAACAAGGTTATTACTTAAAGAGCGTCCTCAAGACGATTGATAATGATAACTCTGCACCACAGACTATTAATAATCTAACCAGTTGCAACATCTATGTTTCGGATGCAGACAATAATAAGCTCTTCACTGTTAAAAGTGCTGACTTAGCTAAAGCTCGCACTGGTTCATGTACTGTAAACGTTGATAATGCCTCAAAAGTGAGGGTATCTCGCTATGAGTCACGCACGTCTGTAGAGTTACAAAATGGTAAAAACACAGTTAAATGGATTCCTAATACCGAGAAAACGCTTGTAATTACCAATGCTAATTATGGCGATGCCCCTATATATAAGGTGACACTTGATGGTAACGACGTTACTCCTTCAAGTGGTCAATACTTTGTCACGCTGACCGCTGGCTGTGTTGTAGATATCAAAGCCGATTATCCAAACGTATCTTATCCAGTTAAATTCAACTTTACTGACGAGAAAGCAAAGGGTGTTATCTCAAAGGTAATGGCTGATGGTGAGGAAGTTAAGAACTACAATGACGCTGATTTCAAGCTGAAAGCTGGAACAAAATTGTCATTAACTTTCGACCAAAGAAACTATGCTTTAGATGCTTTCAAGGTTAATGGGACTGCCACTACGATATATGGTACTTACGAATGCTATGTGAAAGACAATCTTGTCTTTGATATTCAAGCACATAAATATGCTACTGTAAAGGCTGTGTTGACTGTTGATAACGCAGCAAATATTACCGCTTATGAGGGACAAAGCTATAATAATAAGGTGATAACGCTACAGAATGGCAGCAATAATATTGAGTTAGGCGAGAAGAACAACGTCATCCAAATAACACCTAATAGCGGTTGTAAGATTGAGTCAATCAAGGCAAACGGTACTCCTGTAACAGCCAATTACGAAGGAGCATACGAGATAAGATTAACCGATGGTATGACGATTGAGGTTACGACATCAGCCATTGTGCGCGACCAGAAGGCAATAGTTGTCATTGACGACATCAGCCTTGCGAACTATGGATTCAACTTCTACCGCTCTGATCGCTCAACGGTAAAGATGCAGACAGGTGAAAATACTGTGATGTTCTCTGCTGACGACCATCATTTCATGCTTGCTGCTTACGGAAATGACATGAGTAAGATGGTGATAAAATTGAATGGAACAAATCTTGACCCATCTTATCCTGGCGGCACAAGCTTTGAGTTTGATTTGAAGAACGGGGACCGTTTAGATGTCCTTCTCAAGGGCGACACAGCTGGTATTAATGCCATAGAAGCCGTAAAACAAGGGAAGGCTGTAGTCTATCGTCTTGATGGCAAGCGCATAGAAGGCACACAACTGCCTAATGGAGTATATATTATTAACGGTAAAAAAGTTATAGTTAACAAGCGATGAGAAAAATTCTACTCACTGTATTTTGTTTATGTTCGGTAGGATTAGCTTACGGTCAGTCGAAGCTTGACCTACAAAGTCAGTTGGAATTGTTCAAACTCCGTAACACTTCCATTCCTACCTACAACAGTCGTACACGTTCGTTTGAACGTCCAAAGAGTGTACCAGAGAACACAATGGCAATGGTCGAAATGAAGGATCAGAACGACCGTGCAGACTTAGAGGCACAAGGAGTAAAGGTGCTGCGTGTACGTGGTAATATTGCCATTGTCGTGGCTCCAATAAAAGACATTGAGCGTATTGCAGGCTTAAAGTGCGTTCGTCGTATGGAACTCCCACGTCGTGTTTATCAGAAGATGGACGTAGTACGTAAGGAGATTGGCGTAGATAAGATTCACCAAGGCATCGACCTCCCACAGGCTTACACAGGTAAAGGAGTGGTAACGGGTATTGTTGATGGTGGTATTGACCCAAACCATATCAACTTCCTCAAGCCAGACGGAAGCACGCGATTTGGTTATATCAGTAAGATTACAGCCAGTCAGTCAAATAAGGATGGTTATCAATTCGATAACTATTACCCTCGTGTCGTGCTTGATACCTTAACAAACCGTGATAATGCATACGCTATTGAGGACTTTACGACTGATTCCTACACTACGTTCCATGGTACTCACACTACAGGAATCATGGCGGGTGGATACAAAGGCAATATCAACTATGCTAAGACTAACGATAACGATAGGTCTTATAAAGTGACAGGTCCTAATCCTTTCTATGGTTGTGCGACAGAGTCAGAACTTGTGGCTTCATGCGGTGATTTGCGTGATCAGTATATTGCATTTGGTGTTGATGATGTCGTACAGTATGCAAAACTATCAGGAAAGAAGCCAAAGCCATGTGTTATCAACCTTTCATTAGGTAGTAACATTGGTGTACACGACTCTACAAGTGTAATGAATCGCTTCCTTGCAGAGGAAGGAAAACACGCTATTATCTGTGTTGCAGCAGGTAACGAAGCGAACATGGGCATCGCATTAAAGAAGAATTTTACCGCTGCAGATGAAACGGTTAAGACCTTCCTCACGCCAATGCAACCAGATACTTTACGTTCTGGAGGTAAGACCTACTTTAATCTTCGTAACGGACAGATAGCTGCTTATAGTAATGACTCTACAGAATTCGAGTTACAAATCGTTGTTACTAATACGAAGCGTGGCAACCGTGTTGTTAGCAGAATCCCTCTTCCAAATAATACAAAAGGCCAACCTATTACCTATGCATCAGGTGGTGAGTATTCAATGTCAGGTGCTGTTATTAACCAAGGCTTTGCGAAAGCGTTCGATGGATACGTCACAGCGGCTTCTGCAATAGACCCTGAAACGGGCCGTTACTACGCTATGGCGCAGATAATGACCAGTGATAACCAGAAAGATAATAAGGATGGCAACTATAAACTGGCGTTGCTAATAACGAGTAAGAAGCCTGGACAGCGTGTTGAAGTGTACAGTGATGCACAGTTTATCTACTTTGATAGCAACAAGCAGGAGGGCTTCGTAAGCGGAACACGCAATGGTTCTATCAGCGATATGGCATGTGCTGCAAACATCGTTACTGTTGGTAGCTACAATGTACGCAACCACTGGTCATCTCTCGACGGCTTTGTTTATGGCTACAACAAGCGAGGTGATGAAGATGACTTCCCTGAAGGTGAGGCTTCACGCTTCTCTTCTTTCGGTACATTAGCCGATGGTAGAAACCTTCCACACGTATGTGCTCCGGGTGCATCTATCATCTCTTCTGTTAACACATACGCTGTAGAGAATCCCGACTTAGGCTATGGTGACATGGCATTGCAGGGTAAGTTGGAGAAAGGTGGTAAGAAATACTACTGGCATCAATCCCTCGGAACATCCATGGCTACGCCTGTTGTGGCTGGTGCTATTGCCCTCTGGCTTGAAGCAAACCCAAGTTTGACAGTCAAAGATGTAGTCCGTATCATCCAGCAGACCGCTCGTAAGGATAACTTTGTTACTAATACAGGTGACCCAGTACAGTGGGGTGCAGGTAAGTTTGACGCTTACGCAGGTTTGAAGCAGGTACTAAAGGAAAAGGAAACCAATGGTATTAATGGTGTAAGATACGCAGAGAGTCAGGCAGTACCTGTCATTACAATGACTGGCGAACGCTCTTTCTCAGCCTTCCTTGCTGGTGCAAAGCAGTTGAATCTACGTGCTTACTCACTCAGCGGACAGTTAGTTCACTCGCTCTCAGCACAAGGTGACGAACTTAACGTTAATGCTTCTTCATGGAACAAGGGTGTTTACTTGATTCAAGTAAATGGTGGTAAGGCACAACGTATCGTTATCTATTAAGACTTGATACACATCGAATAATATTCCCAAAGGATAGGACTAACACTCCTAACCCTTGGGAATACGATAAGTAAAGATAAGCTATAAAATCAGAACACAATAATATTTATATTTATATGAAGCACAAATTTACTTTTTTACCATCATTCCTCCTCTTAGTGATGGCTATGTTGTGGAGTTCGCTTGCTGCCCATGCGCAAGACGAAGTTTTGATTCGATTCCACACCAATGTGCCTGAAAAGGCAAAGAATTCTGGTGTGGCAGCACAGGTTTCTTTTGTGTTGGGCTCTAAATCAGACAAGGCTGATGTCTCTATCGACTATGGTTCTGGTGATACCGAAGTTGAGATTAATAAAGCTATTGTTGAGAATGATCATGGCGAACAGGCCATTAAGGGTACTCTCTGTACAGATGTTGTGTCAGATGCAGGCTGGGTAACAATCAAAGGTAACCCAGACGACCTCTATTTCTTCAATGCTTCTGGTAATGAGATCGACCAGATTCAGTTTAATGACAACTTGAAACTCCAAGTCTTGAACTTAGAGCATAACAACTTAAAGTCACTCAACATCGATCGTTTACAGAGTCTGAATATTATCTATTTGCAGGATAATCCTTTCTCTGCTACAACTCCATTGATGATTGGTAGTATGCCTAATCTTATGGTGTTGGAGGTTCCACAGATTGGACATATCTCTCCAAACTTCACGCTTAAGAACTTCCCTAATCTCCGTTCGTTTGATGCTTACCACACTATCAGTCTCAAGACAGCAGATCCAACAGGCTGTCGATATCTGCAGCGTTTGAGCCTTGACATGACAAGTGTTGAAAGTGTAGACCTCTCAAAGAACCCAGAATTGCAGATTCTCAACGTGGGTGACTCTCGTGTAAAGACACTTGATCTCAGCCATAACCCTAAGATTACACAGCTCTATATCTCTCACTCTTCAGGAACAGTCAACACAGACGTGAAGTTTGAGAGCATTGATGTATCTCATTGTCCTGAGCTTTACTACTTCTATTGTGGTGGTAATAATCTTAAGGAGCTTAACTTAAGAAACAATCCAGAGCTCTTCACACTCTCTTGCGACCGTAACCTCCTACGGAATCTTGACGTTAGTCAGAACCCAAAACTATATAGTGTCAACGTAAGATACAACTACATGGATTTTGCGACACTACCTGAACCAGGCAACTGGTTTGAGTATTACCACGAGCAAAACCCTATGGAGTTGAACGATACATATAAGGTAGGTGATGTCATCGACCTCAGCAAGCGTGTGCTTCGTGCAAATACAACGACTCAGGCAAGACTCTTCCGTGTTCCAAAGGCTGACCCAACAAAGCCAGTAGAGTTAGATGACAGCTATTATTCTTACGAGGGTGGTAAGGTAACATTGAAGAAAGCACTTGATGAAGAAGTCTTTGTTCAGTTCACTAATAGCCGACTCAGAGACTATCCTATCCGCACAGAGAACTTCCGTGTGAAGACTGTTGCAGAGTTTGGTAAGGACGTGAAGGCTATTCAGCTCGCAAGTCTTGGCGACGCAGGTTCTCCTCTGAAGATGTCTGTTGGTATCCTTGGTGCTACAGCAGCTAATCCTGTAACTGTAAAGGTTGACTTAGGCGATGGTAATACTACCCCATTCGAGATTAAGGATGAGCGCCCAGCTACAGCCAATATCGTGACTACACGCACTGGTGCTGGAGACATTATCGTATATGTCCCACAGGATAAGTACGTAACAAGTCTTGAGTCTGATGGCCAGTACATTGACAACATCGACCTTTCTGCACTTACAGAGCTTCGTACGCTTACATTGAAGAGAGCAAATCTTACTACTATCGACCTCTCTTACAACAATAAGCTTGAGAAGCTCGACCTCTCTTACAATCAGCTAAATCGTGTTGATCTCCGTGGTCCATCATCTTATTTTAATAAGAGTAAGTTGACTGATATCAATATTAGTCATAACCAAGTTGACTCATTACTCTTCAATACCATCTATGGTGTAACCAAGCTCAATGTAAGTCACAACAAACTGAATAAGTTGGATCTTAAGGATGCCGACAACTTGCGTATGCTTGATATCTCTTACAACAAGTTCACTCGTCTTCTCCTCAACCACAGCGAACTTATAGAGGATATCAATGTGGCAAACAACGAACTTACCGAGGTGAAGATACCACCTGTAGCACCAGTTAAGAAGTTGAATGTTAGTGGTAACTACTTCACATTGGCTAATATGCCTAACGACTTCGGTCTGACTCGTGGTAACTTTATCTATGCACCACAGCATGTACTACAGATTTCAACCTCTTCACCAGGCATCGACCTCTCTGAGCAGTATATAACAAAGGATGGTGCAACAACTAACTTTGTATGGAAGAAGAAAGATGGTACACCATTACAGTTGGGCAAGGACTACACCATCACCAATGGTTCAGCTAAGTTCACCAACCTCGCACTTGACTCAATCTATTGCGAGATGACACATCCTGCTTATCCTGATTTCGAAGGACAGAACGTCTTCAAGACTACTAATGTTCATCCTATTGCCTTCCCTAAATATGAGTTGGCATCATTTACTACTGTCAACCAGACCGATAGCGTAGTATTGTCTCTCGCAAGCTATGTTCCTGGTAAGTCTGTTTACTTCGAGTGGGGCGGCAATGGTAATGTTACACAGTACACACTTGGAGAAAAATATAAGATTTTCCAAGCTAAATCTAAGGCGAACACAAAGGTACGTGTGCTTGTTGCTGAGGCTGATGATAAGGTGAAAGTCTTCAGCGTTGCAAACGTTAAGATGACTGATGTAGACCTCACTGGTTTGAAGGAAGCGAAACTCATTTCTATAACTCAAGCTGGACTTACATCTGTTAAGCTCCCTGCAGCACCAAATCTTACTGATTTGAACTTTGATGGTAATGAGTTGACAGATATTGACTTGTCACCGTTCCCAAAACTTTTTGCAGTGTCATTGATTGGTAATAAGATTAAGAACTTCGACTTGTCAAAGGCACCAAACCTTGGTATTGCTTACCTCTCAAGCAATAAGATGAAGGAAATCAAGCTTGATAACCCTAAACTTGAGAGCCTTGACTTGAGCGATAACGACCTCGAAAGCGTGTCACTCGACAAACTCCCTCAGTTAGAGCAGTTGTGGTTGAACGCTAATAAGCTGACAAAGGTTGACGTATCAAAGAATACCAACCTTAGAGTCCTCAACGTTGTTGGCAACCGTCTGAAGTTCTCTACAATGCCTTTGCCAAACAATAACGGCAAACGATTTGATAGATACTCTTACAACCTTCAGGCACCAATCGATGTTAAGTGTGTTAATGGTAAGGTTGACCTCAGCTCTGAAGCTGTTGTTGGCGGTGAGATGACAACCTATCACTGGTTCATCGGTAATGTGACATATAGAGATGGCGAGTTGCAAGGCGAGAAGTTAGAGCTAAATGAGGAGTACACACTTGAGAATGGTGTTACCACATTGAAGCTTGACAAGACATTCACCAACCTTGTTTGTGTGATGGCGAACGATAACTTCCCTAATGCTCTTATCTATACAAACTACATCGCGTTCACACCTGCAACAGGTATTGATGCAGTAACTGCAGATAAGGATGTTAAGATTCAGTTCTTCGATGGTGCAATTAGCGTTCTTGGCGCACAGAATAGCACAGTTGCTATCTACTCAATCGATGGTAAACTCGTTTACCAGGGTAAGGTTGCTGACGATAGCACACGCATCTCTCTTGCTCGTGGTACCTACATCGTACGTGTAGGAAACAAGGCAGCAAAGGTTAGCGTAAAGTAAATTAGTAGTTTATAAATAGTCAATCCCCTTGTTTGTTGTAGAATACTTATTCGGCAACAAACAAGGGGATTCTTTTGTATATGTAGCCTTATAAAGTCTAATAAAGATTCTTTTTGCTTCTAATTCAGCGATAAATCGCAATCTTTTAGCACCTAACACCATTGGTGCTCACCATCAGCACGATGTGTGCTAAGCATCGGCACGTTAGCCGATGAGGGTAGGAGAGGGACTTTATAATCATTAGAATGGGCAGAATACAGCGTGTTCAGAATAGCTATAAAATTGATTTAGCAGTCTTCAGTATGGGTCTTCTGGATATTGGAGTGATAAGTTTTGCCACTTAAGGTTAGGTTTCTGACGAAATGTCACACGGAGACACGGAGAGTACGGAGGATTATTAAAACAAAGCAATAGAAGTTACGGAGGCACCGTCGGTGCACAGAGCGACGGAGTTTGTTTACCAAATTTATTAGTAATTTATATACAAAGCTTTTACCCCAAAATAGTTATCAAGAATCTGTACGCTACACCTCCGTCGCTCTTTGTGCCGTCGGCACCTCCGTAACATTGCATAACCTCCGTCCCCTCCGTGACTCCGTGTGCCTATTATATAAGACTTTTAGTTTATCACTCCATATTTCAGAAGAACCTTTAGCATGAATATGAAAATAGACAATAACTTCTTTGGCTGTCTTAATCTCTAATAGGTTATTATACTGCAATACCTTTCATTTTTATTTGTCTACATAGAAAAGACTGTCTCATTATTTCATATTCCCGATGGCTCAATAACATCTTACGAACAGTTTTTACATAGGTAAATAAGAAAGTAACGTATACAAAAACAGACAAATGGTTAAAATTCGTCATAAAAGATTAGCTAATATGCCTTTTAATCCTTACCTTTGCACAGAATAAATAATACTTATGGACTGGTTAATTGATATTTTTTCGGCAGAGAAACAGGATACGGTAGCCCATATTATGCTATTGTATTCTATTGTCATTGCCTTGGGTATCTACCTTGGCAAAATTAAAATTGGAGGTATTTCGCTTGGCGTTACCTTTGTGTTGTTTGTGGGCATTCTTGCTGGTCACATTAAATTTACAGGACCTATCCCCGTATTGACCTTTGTACAAGACTTTGGATTGATTCTTTTTGTCTTTATGATTGGTTTGCAAGTCGGACCGGGATTCTTTGAGAGTTTCGGTAAAGGTGGTCTGAAGTTGAACATTCTTTCGACGGTGGCAATCCTGCTCAACGTCCTTGTGATGTTTGCTTGTTACTACATTTTCTTTGACACGCAGGACAAGACAAATCTTCCTATGATGGTCGGCACGCTCTATGGTGCTGTGACGAACACTCCTGGTCTTGGTGCTGCGAATGAAGCACTCCACAGTGTCTTCAAGAATGGCATGAACTTCGACATCGCTTCTGGTTACGCTTGTGCTTATCCTTTGGGCGTGGTTGGTATCATCAGTGCGACGATTGCTATCCGTTATATCTGTAAGGTGAACCTTCAAGAGGAGAATGAAAAGCTGAATGAGGAAGAAGCTGAGAATCCTCATGCAAAGCCTTACACAATGTATTTGAAGGTACAGAATGCGTATATCGCAGGCCGTAAGCTCGAAGAAATATCAGAATTCCTTAATCGTGACTTCGTTTGTACACGTCTTATGCACGAAGGGGTATTGTCTGTTCCTACCTTAGATAATGTTTTTGAGTTAGGCGATGAGATTCTCGTTGTCAGTGCAGAGGCTGACGCAGCTGCTATCCGTGCTTTCATCGGTCCAGAGATTGAAGTAGACTGGCACGAGGAAGACCAGCCACAACAGTTGGTTAGCCGTCGTATTGTTATCACCAATAGTAAGATTAACGGAAAGACTTTGGGCGATATTCATTTCCGTTCAGTATATGGCGTGAACGTAACACGTATCAGCCGACAGGGTATGGACCTCTTTGCTGGTCGCAACCACCGTTTTATCGTGGGTGACCGTATCATGGTTGTTGGTCCAGAAGAGAACGTAAACCGCGTTGCTTCTATGATGGGTAACTCTGAAAAGCGCCTTAACGCACCAAATATTGCAACCATCTTCGTTGGTATCATCGTCGGTATCATCTTCGGTACGTTGCCAATTGCGATTCCTCACATGCCTGTACCAATGAAACTCGGTCTTGCAGGTGGTCCGTTGGTTATCGCTATTCTTATTGGTCGTTTTGGTTATCGAATGGGACTTGTGACCTATACTACAACGTCAGCGAATATGATGCTCCGTGAAATTGGTTTGGCACTCTTCTTGGCTTCTGTAGGTATCAAGGCAGGAGCAACCTTCTGGGACACCGTAGTACAGGGTGACGGATTGAAGTATGTGTACACAGGTTTTATCATTACGATTGTTCCAATCCTTATTGTCGGCACTATTGCTCGTTTGAAGTATAAGTTCAATTACTTCACGATTATGGGTATGCTTGCCGGAACCTATACCGACCCACCAGCCTTGGCTTATGCAAACTCTATTTGTGCAGGTGAGGCTCCAGCTGTAGGTTACTCAACAGTTTATCCGCTCAGTATGTTCCTTCGAATCTTCTTAGCACAGGTAATTGTACTCTTCTTCTGCCAGATTTAGGAAAGAATAAGTTTAAATCGAAAAATAATTAGGGTGTATCAAATTTCTGATGCACCCTATTTTTATTCTCTTAAACCCCAATCGGTTATTAGAGCCTAAACATATTTTGTTTTATTATCGAGCAGATTGTCTGTCTTTGGGACGCAGGCGTAGCGGGCTACGTCAAGTTACAAAGGCAGACAAGATGCCGACAAGAAAATAAAAGATGTTAGGAAACAACACAAAAGCAAGAATTCCTGAAACATTGTGGTCTAATGACCGATTGGGGTTAAATGCGTGAGAGAATGATTTTACTCTAAATACAACGTCTTTAGCTATCTGTTATCTTACCACAAAGTTTTCTCTTAAGCCTCTGAATTTTCTTTACATCATTTCGTTGTTTATTTGCCCCAAATGGCTCTAAAACCTCTTTTTGAATAGCCTTTGTAACTTCCTTAATATCAATCTATTGCAAAACAGCTTTTAAAAAGGTGCTTAGTAAGGTTTCAAAAGGGCGTTAGTTAGCCCTCAAAAGGGCATCTTTTACAAGCCAATTGGGCGTTAATTGCAAGCTGATTTATGCCCTTCTCAATTCGAAGATTAGATTTTTTCTTTACATTATATTATCATTCTATGGTGTCTGTGATAGGGGAGTAGGGATTAAGTAGTAATTCATTATGCTATTACTTTGTTCCAGATTATTTTGTTATTTGGTCATTGTATACTTTGTTACCTTGTCTTTTTTACCTTATCTTTATTATGTCTCCCCTAATCTCTTGTCTTCCTTTAAATCTGTAATTTTGTTCATTTACACGCCCATTTACATGTAAACAAAACTTATCAACATGTAAACAAAATCCTATTTTTCTTTTATAACTAATACCTTGTTTGGATGTTCACTTGTCAACTTGTCAAGTAAAACCTGTTTACTTGTCAACTAAACACTCTTCTGTTTATAATTATAAGTGTTTTATGTACTCTTTTGTTGGAATCAGTAAGTATTCAATTAAATTTTAAAAGAAAATGTAATTTTACTCGAAAAATGCTTGCAACTTATATAAATAATATTTAAATTTGCATTCCATGAAAGTAATAATCTTTTTATATTGTGAAAAAGCAGCAATATATTTAGGTTTAAGACTCATCTCTAATAAAATGTTTCAGAAAGGAACAAAATCGTAAAGTTTAGCGAAACAGTTACACAATAATATTTTAATAATCAAAAGAGATCTATGGAGAAAAGAATTACTCTCTTTTTGTTTGGTCTTATCCTGTCATTAGGAACAGCGTTTGGTCAGGCAAAGATTAACGGAACCGTAGTTTCTCAGGACGATGGAGAAGCCGTTATCGGAGCATCTGTCATGGTACAAGGTACTACGACGGGTACAGTTACCGATATTGATGGTCACTTCACTATCGACGTTCCTGCAGGAAAGAAACTCGTAGTCAGTTACATTGGTATGGTCACTCAGACCGTAACAGCAAAAGATGGCATGAAGGTTGTCCTCTCTAATGACAATCATCAGCTTACTGAGGTCGTCGTAACGGGTATGACCCAGCAAGACAAACGCCTCTTCTCTGGTGCTGCTACCAAGATTGATGCTTCAAAAGCTAAGCTCGATGGTATGGCGGACGTGAGCCGTTCGCTCGAAGGTCGTGCTGCCGGTGTGAGCGTTCAGAACGTGTCTGGTACGTTCGGTACTGCTCCTAAGATTCGTGTTCGTGGTAACACGTCAATCTTCGGTTCATCAAAACCTTTGTGGGTTGTGGATGGTGTCATCATGGAAGACATTGCCAATGTTGATGCAAGTTCGTTGTCATCAGGTGATGCAAAGACTTTGATTTCTTCTGCTATTGCAGGATTGAATGCTGATGACATTGAAAGTTTCCAGATTCTGAAGGACGGTTCTGCTACATCTATCTATGGTGCTCGTGCTATGGCAGGTGTGATTGTTGTAACTACAAAGAAGGGTAAGGCTGGTCAGAGCCATTTGAGCTATACTGGTGAGTACACCCTCCGTTTGAAGCCAAGCTATAAGAACTTTAATATCATGAACTCACAGGATCAGATGGAGGTTTATCGTGAGTTGGAGAAGAAGGGCTATTTGAATTATGCTGAGATTGCTAACGCCTCTACAAGTGGTGTTTATGGTCGTATGTATCAGCTCATCTCTGAGTATGACGCTACTAAGGGACAGTTCGGTCTTGAGAATACACAGAAAGCGCGTGATGCTTATCTGCGTGCTGCTGAGTATCGCAATACTGACTGGTTCGACCAGCTTTTCTCAAGTTCAATCATGCACAACCACTCTGTGAGTGCTTCTGGTGGTACAGATAAGGGTCAGTACTATGCTTCACTCTCTGCTATGTATGATCCGGGATGGTATAAGTCAAGCCGTGTTCAGCGTTACACTGGTAACATCAATACGACTTACAATATTAATAAGAAGGTCGGTTTGAACCTTATCGCTAATGCTTCTTATCGTAAGCAGAGAGCTCCAGGTTCGTTGAGCCGTACGATTGACCCATCAACAGGTGCTGTTAGTCGTGCTTTCGATATCAACCCTTACTCTTATTCTTTGAACACTTCACGTACACTCGACCCAACCGAGTCATATACACGTAACTATGCTCCGTTCAACATCTTCAATGAGTTGAACAATAACTATATGGACTTGAATGTACATGACTTCCGTATACAGACAAGTATCGACTATAAGCCAATAACAAAGTTGAAGCTTACTGCTTTGGTAGCTGTTAAGAGTGCTGCTTCAACGATGGAGCATGTCGTTCGTGAAAACTCTAATCAGGCTTTGGCTTATCGTGCAATGGGTACAACAACTATCCGCGATGCCAATCCTTATCTTTATACTGATCCTGACAACCCATTTGCTCTTCCAGAGTCAATCCTCAAAGAGGGCGGTATTCTTGACAGAACAGGTAACCACTTCTTTGGTTGGGATACCCGTCTTTCTGCTGCTTACAACGATGTATTCAATGATACACACATCGTGAACCTCTATGCCGGTGTTGAGAGTAATAGCGTTGACCGTAAGGCTACTTTCGACCGTGAGTGGGGTATGATGTTTGATGCTGGTGAGATTGCTAAGCTGAACTATCGTGCATTCAAGATGTTCCAGGAGAAGGGATCTGACTACTATGGCTTGTCAAATACCCACATCCGCAGTCTTGCTTACTTCGGTACAGGTACCTATTCTTATAAGGGTCGCTATCAGATGACTGGTACTTTCCGTTATGAGGGTACTAACTATTTAGGTAAGGCTACATCAGCTCGTTGGTTGCCAACCTATAACGTTTCTGGTGCATGGAACGCACATGAGGAAGAATGGTTTAATAAGGTGTTTAAGCAGGCGTTGACACATGCTACATTCCGCTTGAGCTACTCACTTACTGGTGACCGTCCTCCTGTAACTAACTCATTGCCAATCTTCACAGCAACAGTGCCTTGGCGTCCATTTACTTCTATTCAGGAGACTGGTTACGATGAGCAGTTCGGTAACAAGAACCTTACCTACGAGAAGAAGCGTGAGTTCAACCTTGGTTTCGACTTTGGATTCCTTGACAACCGAATCAATCTTACAACTGATTTCTACTGGCGTCGCAATAGTGACCTTATTGGTTACGTGAACCATCCACAGTTGGGCTCTTATAACCTTGCTAACGTTGCTTCAATGAAATCTAATGGTATGGAGCTTTCATTGAATACACATAACATCAAGACAAAGGACTTCAGTTGGGAATCTAACTTCATCTTCTCATGGACACACAATGAGATTACAAGTCTCTTCACCCATGCACGTGTTATCGACCTCGTACAGGGAACTGGTTATAGTCTTGTAGGTTATCCTGTAAACTCTATCTTTAGCATTCCATTTGCTGGACTCAATGGTGAAGGTTTGCCTACATTCATGAACGAGGATGGTAGAAGAACTATCTCTGGTCTTAACCTCCAGGAGCGTGATCAGGAGAAGATTAAGTATCTGAAGTTCGAAGGTCCTGCCGACCCAACTACAACGGGTTCATTCGGTAACGTCTTCCGTTATAAGAATTGGGACCTCAACGTATTTGTTACTTATAGCTTTGGTAATAAGGTTCGTTTGAACCATATCTTCAGCAACCGATATGACGATATGGATGCTTTGCCTAAGGAGTTCCGTAATCGGTGGACATACAGTGGTGATGAGGCTTTGACTACTATCCCTGTAATTGCTTCACGTCGTCAGAACCGCAACAATTCACAGTTGGATGTTGCTTACAATGCTTATAACTATTCTGATGTTCGTATCGCAAAGGGTGACTTCATTCGTATGAAGGAAATCTCATTGGGTTACACTTTCCCTGCAGCTATGATTAGAACGATTGGCGTTAGCAGTTTAGCTTTGAAGCTTCAGGCAACTAACCTCTTCCTCTTCTATTCAGATAAGAAGCTGAACGGTCAGGATCCAGAGTTCTTCAATACAGGTGGTGTGGCTGCACCAGTTCCAAAGCAGTTCACCATGACATTGAGATTAGGTCTTTAATATTTTAACGGAGGCTTCATATTCAGCTGAGAATATCCAAATGTTGATAGTAACTTTGGAGTTCCTAACAAAGCGAATGGTTGTAAGATGATACAGCCATTAGACAATAAAGAGATGCTGAATCAGAACCAGAAGTAATTTAATATAGAACGAATATGAAAATTAAGAATATCATATATAAGGGCAGCTTGATGCTTGCATCTGTAGCGATACTTGCATCTTGTTCTGACCAATTGGATACGTTGCCAGACAACCGTACGACTTTGGACACACCAAAGAAGATTGCGGGTCTGCTTGTGACAGCCTATCCTGACCGTACACCGACGCTCTTTAACGAGTGGATGTCTGACAATACCGATTACATGGGAGCACAGAATAGCCAGGGTAACCGTGGTGGTGATCAGTACTTCTTCTGGCAAGAGCAGACAGAAGGTGGTAATGACTCTCCTGAGATGGTGTGGATGCTTTATTATGAGGGTGTCTATAAGGCTAATGAAGCTTTGGCTGCCATTGAGGATCAGGGCGGTCCAAAGAACGATATACTTCGTAATTCAAAGGGTGAGGCTTTGCTCATTCGTGCCTATGATCACTTTATCCTTGCTAACGAATTCTGCCGTCCTTATAATGGCAAGACCAGTACAAAGGATGCTGGACTCTATTATGCAACAGGAATTGCAGACTTCTCTGCAGCTGCAGAACAGAGTAATCGTGGTACTGTAGCTGATGTCTATGCAAAGATTGCTGCTGATATTGAGGCTGGTATTCCATTGCTTAATGATACATATGAGGTGCCAAAGTATCACTTCAATAAGCAGGCTGCTTATGCTTTTGCAACACGTTTCTACCTCTATTATGAGAAGTGGGAGAAGGCAAAGGAATATGCTGATAAACTCTTAGGTAGTAACTCTGCTGCTTCTTTGCGTGACTATAGAGCTTTGCAGGCTATGCCACTGAGTAAATCAGAGCAGGCAGTAAAGATTGCTGAGGCTTATTGTAGTGCTTCTGCAGACTGTAACCTCCTTGTTCAGACCAGTGTCAGCAATGCTGGTATGGCTCTTGCACCATGGTTAACCAGTAAGCGTTATACACTTACTAACTACTTGTCAGAGACAGAGTTGTTCAATAGTAATAACATCTGGGGTACATCGTCAAACCTCATTTGGAAGCCATTTACTGTTAATTCAGGTGAGAATAACTTCGCTTTATTGATGAAACTTCCACGTGAGTTTGAGATTCGTAATACCACAACAGGCTCTGGTTATCTCCGCACATTGAACGTTAACTTCACTATGGATGAGGCTTTGCTTAACCGTGCAGAGGCTGAAATCATGCTCGGTCAGAATGATGCTGCTTGTGCAGATATGACTATTTGGATGAAGAACTTCTTCAATACCAATGTGACCCTTACCCCAACAAGTGTACAAACATTCTTCAAGACAGTTCCATATGCATACGCTGATGCTGCTAAGATGGTACCAAGTTTCAAGAAGCACATCAGCCCTCGCTTCACTATCGATGCTGAAGGCTCAGTGCAGGAGTCACTCTTACAGTGCTTGCTGAACTTCCGTCGTATCGAGACAGTACATCAGGGAATGCGTTGGATGGATATCAGACGTTACAATATCGAGATTCCACGTCGTTTGATTGGTGCTAACGGTAAGCCTTCTCAGAACCTTGATTGGTTGGAGAAAGACGACCCTCGTCAGGTGGTACAGATTCCACAGAGTATTCGTGAGGCAGGTGTTGCAGGCAACCCAGCCAAGGCTCTTGTAGCAGGTGCGAAGCTCGTTGACCTTTCTCAGTACAAATTACCAGTACTTTCAGCGGTCAATCAGTATTCTGCTCCAGTAAGTGCACACTCTTTTTAATAGCTAATTAAAGGATTAAGAAATGAAGAAAAACATATTAGCTTTATCGCTATTGGCGGCAGTGGCAGCAGGCTTCACTGCTTGTTCAGATGATAATTTGTCAAGCGAGAGCGTTATCAAGCCTTCTAAGACGGCAAACACTGTCTTTGACAAGTGGCTGTACAAGAACTTCGTAGTACCTTATAACATTCAAATACAGTGGCGTTATGAGGACAATGAGTCGGATATGTCTTACTATGATGTACCAGCCGATTCAGCTCAGTCAGTGGAGTTAGCGCATATCGTGAAGTACACTTGTGTTGAGGCTTATACCGAAGCAGCAGGTATTGATTTCACACGTCGCTTCTTCCCAAAGCTCTTCAGCTTCTTGGGTGAGTTCGAGTATGGAAACAATGGTAGTATAAAACTCGGTACTGCTGAGGGTGGAAAGAAGATTCGTCTCTTGGGTGTTAATCATCTTGATAAAGTCAAGAACAATCGTACCGCTTTGGATGAATATTATCTTAAGACGATTCACCACGAGTTTGTTCACATCGTTAACCAGACAAAGGACTACCCACGTGAATTTGGTAAGGTAACCCCAACAGGTTATGTTAATGATTCGTGGCTTTCTGAGAAGTATGGAACAGGCTATGAGAAGCGTGGTTTCGTTACAGCCTACTCACAGAAGGAAGAACGTGAGGATTTTGCTGAGGTGGTAAGTACTTACATTATTTCTACCGATGCACAATGGAACGCTATCCTCAAGAAAGCAACCATTGTGGATGCGAATGGTGCAGAAGCAAAAGATCAGCCAGGTGTAACAGCTATTGAGAAGAAGCTCGAGATTGCTAAACGTTACTATAAAGAGACCTTTAATGTCGACCTTGATAAGGTGCGTGATACTGTCATTGAGCGTGAGAACAACGTTGTTAGTGGCAGTTATAATCTGACAAATCTTAATTATTAAGAAAGGATCATTATATGAAAGCAAATAAATTATTTATATATCTCCTACTTGCCTTGCCAGCTCTTTTCCTTCAGTCATGCCAGACAGAAGAAGAGAATGTCTTTGGAAAGCCTTACTCTGAGCGTATGGACGAATTCCTTCAGAAGGCACAGGAAACGTTGGTTGCATCGCAATATGGCTGGGCTTTAGACTATTATCCACAGAGAAACCAGGCTTATGGTGGCGTGGCTTATACGATTAAGTTCACCCGTGACAATGCGATTGTACGCTACGAGAACAATCCTGATGATGGCGAGGTAAAGTCATTGTATAAGATGAAAGAAGACGACGGACCGGTTTTGTCGTTTGATACGTACAATACCTTCCTCCACATTTATGCTACTCCAAAGAATGGTGAGTATCTCGGTAAGGAAGGCGACTTCGAATTCGTTATCGATAGTATTGGTGCTGACCGCATCAAGATTCACGGCAAGCGTTCGTTGAATACTATGTATCTCAATAAACTCTCTGGCGAAGCTTCAGAATATATAGAGAAGGTAACAGAACTTACCAACCTCTTTGTTTTCTCTGATGTAGCTCTTAACATTGGTGGAAAGCCTTACACACTTGTTGTTACAGATAAGAACAATCGTCAGTTGGCTATCTATGATGGTGATAAACTTGTTGCTGAGTCTGCTTACGCCTTTACAGATAAAGGAATCCGTTTGTATGAGCCTATTATGTTGAATGGCGTACAGTTGTACGACTTAAAATTTGATAAGGCTACTGCTAAGTTCACAGGAACTGGTGTGGAGTCTACTGCTTCTAATATTGATGTAAATCTCATTGCGAAGATGATAGGTGCTATCAACGCTTCTAATGGTGAAAAGACTATCACCAAGACCATTCCATATCTTAACAAACTCGACATCACTTGTGATGCATCATGGCTTCACCTTTCTAAGGATGGTGATAAGCTTACTATTAAGGTAGATGCTAATCCTATTGCAACGAATGCACGTGGTGCAAAACTTAAGATTTCAAATGGTATAAAAGAGGCACAGGTTCAGATTATGCAGTTCGACCTTTCTGCACTCATGGGTACTTATGAACTCACGATGAACTCATATGTATCAAAGGATGGAAAGATGGGCTTCTTTGATAATACTCGTACAGCACGACTGAGATATGTAGGCTCTGGTGCGAATCGCAAGTTCTACCTCAATGTTCACAGTGCTTATGGCTCAGATTATGTATTCCCATTGACCTACGTGGCTTCTGCTAATGCATTCTTGATGCAGGGTGGTCAGAAGGTGATGACCTTCCAGGGAAATAATGTAAGCTATAACATCGGTAATGCCTTTAACATCGATGAGAAGAGTGGTACAGGTACAGGTACAGGCGCTTATAACCTCATTACCTTCACCGTTGCAGACAATGGCGATATCAGTGCGTCACTCTGTGGACCATTGTTCAGCGTCTCTAATGGACAGGTACAGTATACTGGTTTGACTACTGAGCGTATCATTCTCTGGGCTTACACTGGCGAACCATTCACCTCTAAGAATCTTGCAGGTTGGTGGGATAAGTGGACTAACCCAGTAATCACCAAGAAGGCTTCTACATCTTCATCTGCCAAGCCTTCTATCTTGCCAGAGGATTCATTCGACAATACAGCGTCTGTATTGATGCCACAGTATCTACCAAACCGTGTTGCACGCTTCGATGTAGACTGGAACTCATTCCTCACAACATCTACAACGTCTCAAGTAAAACTAAACAAGTAAGTGTTTTATGAAAAAGATATTTAATATTTGTCTTCTCCTTGCTGTTACTGCAGGCTTCGTTGCCTGCAGTGACGACAACGATGCAGGTAGTAATTACTTGCGTGAGAACCCTGTGCAGGTAGTAAACTCAAAACTCACCTTTACTGCTGCGGCACAGAAAGGTGGGGTGAAGTTTACTGCACCTGCTGGTTCAACCGTCTCTGTCAGTGACTCATGGGCAACAGCTCAGCTGCAGAACGATTCTATCGTAGTCAGTGTTACTAACAACCCAGCCATTGACAGTCGTTCTGCTGTGTTGACAATCAAGAATGGTAAGGATTCTACTAATCTGCCAATCTTGCAGGCTGGAGCTCTTTTCAAGTATAAAGGTGCTAAGTATTACGCTGTGAGTGATAAGGATACAACCCTCACTCTACCTTATACTGCATTAGGTGCTGAGCCTTCTATGGAGCTTGCTGATGCTGCCGATGCTTCTGGTGTGACATCAATTGAGAATAAGGACTCTGCTTTTGTGGCACATATCGGAGCTAACACAACAGGTGAGATTCGTACTTTCTCACTCGTTCTGAAGAACCAAGAGAATCGTGATACTATCACTGTAACACAGGGTGGCATTGACGACCTCGCAGGTAAGACCTATAGTCTCTATGGTTATGACCTTCTTAAGATGACCTCATCTACAACTGATATTAACACATTGGTTACGCAGATTGTTGGTACACTTGAGAAGAAATCTGATACCGAGTTGACCTTTAATTCAAGTGATACGGGTATGAAGATGACGCTCACCTTTGATCCTGCTAAGGTGTCATTGTCATTGAAGGCTGGCGAATATGTTCTTTCAAAGAGAGTGAATGATACCACTTATTTCTACAGAACTGCTATTTGGGACATCAATCATTATGGTACATTCATGAAGCTTATTCGTCAGCAGACTGAAGCACATAATGCTGGTCAGGTGAGTGATGCTGATTTTGTTAAATTCCAGAAGGTTGTTCCTGGTATTTACAACTATTATGCATCAAATCAGTTGACAATGACAGCAAGAATGTCTTACTCTAAGGCGGATAAAATGGTTGCTGGTATTCTTGAGGATAGTGGTAAGAATGCCGCTTACATAAAGAGCTTAACATATTTAGGACCTTTAGGTTTCCCTCTTAATTCATTTAATGGAAACGTCTTTGCGATCTATAAGTACAATCAGCAGGGAAGCCAGTTATACCTTAATGGTCCTCTGTTCTTGCTTCAACCTGTGATGCTTTTCCATCCTTTAGGCACAAGTGCTAAGCCTGCTGCGTTCATGAAGAAGAGATAATAAAGGTTTGAGAAATTTTAAGTAGACGAGTAAACAAGTAAACGAGTAAACAAGTAAACGAGTAAACAAGTTGACAAGTTAATTGTTTTGAGGGGTATGGCTCCTTGGGATAATTAACTTGTCAACTCTTTTTTTGTGGTTTTGCATTCCTTGATGAGACAGGGTAATGGGAGACATGAGACAGGGTAATAAGAGACATGGTAACAGAGTAATGGGAGACATGAGACAGGGTAATAAGAGACATGGTAACAGAGTAATGGGAGACTCTGTTACCATGTCTCTTATTACCCTGTCTCATGTCTCCCATTACTCTGTTACCATGTCTCTTATTACCCTGTCTCATGTCTCCCATTACCC
>ERZ1699254.116-NODE-116-length-39273-cov-4.807720_pt1 | contig 39273 bp, 51 predicted proteins | sample MGYA00581522_ERZ1699254 | MGnify/ENA primary metagenome ERZ1699254 (study PRJEB42319, sample SAMD00040329) | human oral metagenome | material: saliva | host: Homo sapiens | study: EMG produced TPA metagenomics assembly of PRJDB4115 data set (Metgenomic analysis of... | reverse complement strand
GCAAGTCGTGCGTAGCTAACTCCTTGTTTTCTGAGTTCATAAATTTGAACTTTATCCTCATAAGTTAATTTCATAAAAAAGCACCCCAAAAGTTAGATTTTCTGTCTAACTTTTGGGGTGCACTTCAAATTACCATATATGATAATTTTTAACAGCAGCTACATTCAGCTACTCTGACTCTTGTTGGAGTAGCCTTTTTATTTCCACTAAAAGACGGTATAATAAACGTGATGAACTCTGGAGGAACAGAAATGAAGAAAAACGAATTTTATACAGTAACAATTGAAGATTTAACGCATGAAGGACTTGGGGTCGGGAAGGTCGATGGATTCCCGCTATTTATCGAAAATAGTATTCCCGGAGAAGTCGTTCGTGTGAAGACGATGAAGATTGGAAAAAGCTACGGCTACGCGCGTGTGGAGGAGTGGCTGGAAGTGAGCCCGAATCGCGTGGAGGTCAAAGACGCCCTTGGAACACGTGTGGGAACAATGCCACTGCAACATATGACTTATGAAAGCCAGCTGGCCTTCAAGCAGCAACAAGTGAAAAATGTAATGACGAAAATCGCGAAGATGCCGGAACTAGAAGTGCGTCCAACGCTTGGGATGGAGAGTGCACTGGGCTACCGAAACAAGGCGCAAATTCCAGTGCGTACGGTAGACGGGCAGTTAACAACAGGTTTCTTCAAAAAGAACTCGCATGACTTAATTCCGATGGAAGACTTCCATATTCAAGATCCTGAAATCGACCACTTGATTGTGGCAGTGCGTGATATTTTAAGAAAGTATTCAGTGGTAGCGTATGATGAAGCCAACAACACTGGCGACTTGAAGCATATTATTGTGCGACGCGGCTTGCGTACGAAACAAGTGATGATTATTTTCGTGACGAGAACAAAGGTGTTGCCACAAGCGGAGGCGATTGTAAGAGACATTACAGCAGCGCATCCGGAAGTGGTGTCTATCGTGCAAAACATCCAACCGAAGCCAACGAACGTCATCATGGGACGTGAGACAAAGGTGTTATTCGGGGAAGATGTGTACGAAGAGAAATTGTTTGAATTCACGTTCAAGATTAGCGCGCGTTCGTTCTTCCAAGTGAATACCGTGCAAACTGAAGTGCTCTATCAACAAGCCATCGACGCTGCGGATTTGAAGGGCGGCGAGACGGTCGTGGATGCGTATTGCGGTATCGGGACGATGAGCTTGGCCTTTGCTCGCGATGCGAAGAAAGTCTACGCCATGGAAATCGTGGATGATGCGATTGTGATGGCTAAGGAAAATGCGAAATTGAATGGCGTGACAAATGTGCACTTTGAAACGGGTGCGGCCGAGAAAATTATGCCGCGCTGGAAGGAAGAAGGCATCCAGCCAGATGTCATTGTGGTGGATCCACCGCGCAAAGGGCTCGACCTTGCCTTTATCGAAGCAGCGTGTGAAACTAGCCCAGAACGTATCGTGTATGTGAGCTGTAACCCAGCAACACTCGCTCGTGACCTTGTACACTTCAAGGAACGCGGATACGTAGCGCAGTACGTGCAACCCGTGGATATGTTCCCGATGACTGCGCATGTTGAGACGGTAGTATTAATGTCAAGGGTTGATAAATAAGAGTGTAATAAGATAAGTAAATAAAGGCTTTCCGTGATTTGAGGTCTGGTTTTAAGCCGGAAGGATAATCACGGCTTTTTGTTTTGAGGGAAGATATCCGAAATTGGGGAATTTGAAAAGTAATCAGCCGATACGGTTATTGATTTGGTGAGTTGATAAGATGGTTGACTAAATAATGGTGAGTTGATAAGATGATTGGCAAAGTTTCTTCGTAACATTGAACTGCTTACTATTCTAAATATTTATCAAATCGGGATTTTTAATACTTGAAAAAACAATGCCTTTATTGTATAACATAAACACCTGATGGAGGTGTAATTATGCACGTAGGATATAGAGAGGGATCTGGCAGGAAAAATGGCAAAGTAGATGAAGCTATTGCACTTTTTGATAAAGCTCGATATAACGGCTATGATGCTCCTGCGCTATATGATTCTTATGCTAAAGCTTATCGAAAAATTAAGGATTACGATAATGAAATTCTCATTCTTGATGAAGGAATTATGCGTAAAACACGGCACGATGTTGGTGCTTTAGCGGCTCGTAGGGATAAGGCAATTAAGCTATTATTTGCTAAACAAGAGGCAGAGCGGATAGCTAAGGAAAAATCTGATTTTCTAAAAGCGAACAAAAAAGAGGATATTTAGAGGTTCAAAACGAAGTTAATAAGTTAATATAAAAATATACTAAGACTACGGAGTAAAATCTGTAGGCTTATTTTTTATGGTATAATAAATATAAATTAGAATTTATAGGATAAAAACATGGTAAAAGTAAAAAATAACAAGATAAAAACATACATTCTATCAGCAATAACATTAATATGGCTAGCAGTTTCCATGATACTTTTATATATAAAAAGTAGGACTGGTTATAGAATATTAATTGATTTCTTTGGGTTACAATTAAGGCAAGAAGATGTCCTATTTATTCTTTTACTGATGATTGTAGCTTGGCTTATCTTTTTTCTAAAGCTATTTTGGAAGAAATATTCTAGTAACGTTGCTAGAGTTATTCTGGTAACAGGCTGGATTTTATTAATTGCAGGATTCTTATTTGGGTCTTTAATTTTTTTAGGTGGTCATCTTGTAAGTACCTACTATACTTTTATTTCTCCTGATAAAAAACATACGCTAGTAGTTGATGAGGCTTCGTTCTTGCTTTTGTCAAATGTAAGTTTATTTGAAAGGATAAATCCTTTATTTATTGAAGATTTAGGCGCAGAAACCTCCCTCGATGATGGATTTTCACCAATTTCAGCAGGTAAGTACTGGATAAAGTGGGATGGAAATAGGGTTAGCCTTGCGATGTTGGATGAACTTGGGACTGGGACATGGGATGTAGTAAAAGTTTCCTTAGGAGATAGTGATAGGAATGTTCAACATGATAATTTAGACTCTGAGGGCAAGCCTATTGTCTATGAGGAAAATTATTCTCCTACGCTTCCTGCGAAAGATACCATTCATAAACCACTAACCAAACAAGAAATATTAGATAGTTTATCTCTTGAAAATGCTATCATAATACCAAATTCTAACTATGGACTTATAGAGGTTGATAGGGCTATGGCTAGAAGTCTATGGTATTTTGTAAGAATTGAGGAAAATAGGATGATTTATATTTCTGATGCTCCGGATACATCTCCTAAAGTTGAGGGAGAAATTGATTCTGAAGGAAAAATACATTTAAGATTTACGGATATTAATAATAATCAAACCAATTATGAATCTTTAAACCAGGGAAAGACTTGGAAAAATGCTCATAAGTTTTCGGGTAACATGGATTAAAATGGTGTAGACAAATGCAAATTTTGGAGGTATAGATTATGGCTTCAAGTAAAGAGTATTTAGATTTCATTTTAGAACAACTATCTGAGTTGGAAGAAATAACATATAGATTAATGATGGGCGAATATATCGTTTATTATCGTGGAAAAATTGTTGGTGGGATTTATGATGATAGGTTTTTAGTGAAGCCTGTTAAATCTGCAATAGCATATATGCCAAATGCAAAATATGAGTTGCCGTATGATGGAGCAAAGGAAATGTTATTGGTAGATGATGTTGACAACAAAGAATTTTTAACCGGCTTATTCAATTCAATGTATGATGAGTTGCCTGCACCAAAACCAAAGAAATAATCGAATTTGGGGGGCTTAAAATGCTTGAGATAAAAGAAACAATGATTGAGGACCTCAAATGTGTTCAACAGCTTTGGGCCGATGGAGATGTCATGAAGTTCGTCGGTTTTCCGGACGGCTTACATCAAACAGATGAAGGAATGCAAAATTGGTTTCGGTGGATTAAATCGAACAGACCGACTTTAAACCACTATTCAATTTTCGAAGACGGGAAATACTGCGGAGAAGCGTTCTATGAAATCGACGCAGAGCATCGAAGCGCCGCTCTGGACATAAAATTGTTTGGATTTGCACGGGGATGTGGAATTGCAACAGCAGGGCTCTCCCATGCAATCAAAGAAGCGTTCCTAAACGGTGCAGAGATTGTATGGGTCGATCCGAATCCGGAAAACATGAAAGCAATCGCGTTGTATGAGAGGCTGGGCTTTCAGCAGAAAGACTTTCCGGAGTACCTGATTTCCGAGGGTGAGGAGAAAACCTCAATCTATATGGAACTTCGAAAAAACTGATTCATAAGTAAAGTAATTTTATAATGGATATTTTATAAGGAGGGTATATATATGTTAGGAGCAATTGTGGGAGATGTTGTTGGGTCTGTTTATGAATGGAATAATATTAAAACAAAAGATTTTCCATTGTTTAGGGACGATTGTTTTTTCACAGATGATACGGTGATGACCTGTGCTGTGGCAGAAGCCATCATGAATGGTGGACAGAAGGATGACTTCATTGATGCCATGAAGAAGTACGGCAGAATGTATCCAAATGCGGATTACGGAGCTCGTTTCAATCGTTGGCTTATGACCGACAACCGTGAGCCTTACAATAGTTTTGGGAATGGTTCTGCGATGCGCGTTTCTCCGTGTGCGTGGGTGATGGAGGCTACAACAGGCGAGTTGCCGTCCGAAGGGAAACGTCTGGCGCAACTTTCTTCAGAGGTGACGCATAATCATCCAGAAGGAGTTAAAGGCGCGATGGCAACAGCGGATGCGATTTTTATGTGCCGTTATTTCTTTGACAGAAATGACAACCCTGCGGAGATTAAAAGACGCGTTAAGGAACATATCGAGAAAGAGTATGGATATGACCTTTCTAAAACGCTGGATGAAATTCGTCCTACGTATCGTTTTAATGAAACGTGTCAGGATACCGTTCCTCAGGCCATCGTTGCCTTTCTAGAAAGTACGGATTTTGAAGATGCGATTCGAAATGCGATTTCTCTCGGCGGGGACAGCGACACTCTTGCTGCAATCACAGGAAGTATCGCCGAGGCAGCCTATGGAATTCCTGAGTGGATTCAGGACAAGGCCTATAGCTATCTCGATGAGCCGTTAAAAGATGTGCTTAGACGATGGGAAGAATTCGTAGTAATCAAATAATCGTATATATAGGTGTATGTCCACACGTTGACGGGACATGCTGATTGACGTTACTGTCGTAGATTTAAAGGGTGGAGGTGATGGTTTGGCGGAAAACAGACCTAGTTTTAAAGAGATAAAATCATTTGAAGAATTTAACCAATACTATTGGTATCGAGAGGAACTTTCACAAATTTGTAAGTCTCTTGGATTAGAGTACAGAGGTACGAAGAAAGAATTGACTTTTATTATTGAACAATACTTTCAAGGAAATAAAGTAGAGAAATCTGTGAGGAAAAGCCGTAAAACTCAATCCGAAGTAATCACTTTAGAGACTCCGCTCCTGAACTGTGGGTTTTCTTTTAACCAGAAGTTTAGAGATTATTTTTCAGCGGTAACTGGGGTTAGTCCGTTTAAATTTAATGCGGATATGGCAACTGCTTGGCGAAAAGTAAAAAGGAATAATGATCTACAATTTACGATTCAAGACATGCTTAAAATTTATTATGGAGAGTCAGATTATGCCAAATATGATCATTCGGCTTGTCAGTGGAATCAATTTTTAAAAGACTTTTGTGCAGATGAAAGTAGCCATCAGTATGCGAACAAGCTAACCGTTGCAGCGATCCTTTGGAGGGGAGTTCGAGATTCAAAAGATGAAAAAGTTTATTCCAAACAGCTTCTGAAAGAACATAGCCATAAAATAGAGGAGTATCGTAAATAAGCAACTACTCTTTCTTCTATCTGATCCATTGTAGCGAAAGCCTCTACGTACCTTTTAAAGGATTATAGATAGGGTTCCTCATGAAGGCAGGTCTACTGGATGTACATCGTGAGCGTTTGTTTCATGATAATTGACGGCAACATAATAATGTTTAGAACGAAAAAGCTTAGGAGGGTTATCGATGGTTATATTGGAATTGTATCAAGGTGATTATCAAAAGGATTTAGTCGCGTTTGATTCTTTAGAAGAGGGAAAAGCCTTTGTTGCTCAAATTCCGGGATATACTTTAGAAACAGAAGATGGGTTTGAAGTGGAGTATGTGAACCCTAAACAATTACCGGATTATATGGAAATTGTCTTCAACGACAACATTGTCCCTTTATCTAGATTTTCGTTTGAACCTGAGGAAAATGTGGACATTATTTGGAAAGAAATTTCGAATCTATCCGTTAAAAATGATACAGTGATCGAAGGAGCTACAAAGGTCGATGCTTATGTCGTGAATAACGATGAAGTTAAAGCCTATATCGAAGCCAGAGAGATAAACTTCCGCAAGGCAAAAGCTTTCTTAGAAAGTAAAGGGTATGAAGTCGATAGAAGCTATTTTGGAAGTGAAGATGGCGAAGCAATTCTCTACAGAAAGAAAGGCGCCGAAGATTGGCACTTCTTATGTCACTTAGACCCGCTGTTTGTAGAGATTGAAGATGTTGAAGGGTTTGTGGAGAATATTGAAGAATCGGAAGAAGCGTCTAAATAGAAAGAAGGAAAAATAAAGTTGAATAGAATAGTAGACGATCAGATAACGCTTATTCCTTATTATAGAAATGATGACATCTCCCTTCTTTGGTATCAAGATAGTGAGGTATGCAAACAAGTAGATAATACTGATCAGATTTACGATCTAACAAAACTTCATAAAATGTATGATTACCTAACTTCACATGGTTCTTGCTATTATATCCAATATGAAGGAGTGTTAGTTGGAGATGTGACACTCCAAGATAACTCGGAACTTTCTATAGTTATCAGCAAAGAGTATCAGAATTTACAGATTGGAAGACGATGTATTTCTGAAATGATACAGCTGGCGAAAGAACAAAAAATGGTAAAGGTCTCTGCACAAATATATCCTTTTAATACTCAAAGTCAAAGAATGTTTTTGGCTTTGGGATTTCAGAAGGTAGATGAAGAGTGGTATGAATATAAGTTGATTTAGGGTAGTTGTAGATCATTTTATATATTTAAATACTGGTCCGTATTTTGTATATCAAAGAACATCAAATTGAAAATTAACTCATTAAAAACATATAAAGGAGTACGATTAGTGAAAGCATTAATTGTTTTAGATTGTCAAAAAGGAATGTTAGCTAGAGGGGATTTTGACCTGCTTAGAGAGAATATTTTGAAGTTACAAGAGATGTTTAAAGCGAGCGGGGATCTCATTATTCATACGCGTCATATTGATGAGAATGAGGAGAGTATTATTTATAATGGTGACCAGCGAGGAGCGCTTGATGAAGAGCTTTCTGCGGATGCGGATTTTATCGTTGAAAAAGACTCACCAAATATTTTCCAGAGCGAAGAGTTGAAGGCGATTCTTACGAACCATCCGGTAGATGAAGTGGTGATTACAGGACTGAACGCGGAATATTGTTGCTTATTTTCTGCTATTATCGCTTCAGACAGAGGATATAAGGTGACTTATATTGAAGATGCAACGGGAAGCGTTAATGACGGCGACACTTATGAAATGCCAGGGCTCGACCTTGTGGACTTCGTTGGCTGCGTCTTGGATTGGTCTGGGCAAGTCGAGGTCTTATACTTCGATGAGTTCAAAGAGAGAGCGTAACAGTCGCTTTGTGATCCAGAAAGAGTTGATAAAGAGACAATAGACAGAATTGAAATCAGAAGCAGGCAAAGTAAAATTGGCCTGCTTCTTTTTGCTTAACGATGGAAAGTAAGCTTGACATTTTGCTAGAAAATAATTATATTGTATGTAAAGTAAACTTTCCATCTAGAGAGGTGATTGAATGTGAAGAATAGACTGGAAGAAATTCGAAAAGCAAAAGGAATTACGCAAGAAGAACTGGCGAATGCGCTTGAAGTGTCAAGGCAGACGGTGGGATCTTTAGAAAACGGAAGATACAACCCGTCCATTATATTGGCATTTAAAATAGCACGGTTCTTTGAGGTATCCATTGAAGAAGTATTTATTTATGAGGAGGATGAAAAATGAAGACTAATAAAATCTGGTATTTAGGATATGTAATCGGACTATGTAGTTTGATTCTAAAGTTTACTCTCAATATGAATGGAGCTATCGAAGTGCTGTTGACTTTTGTGTTTGCCATCAGTGTCTCTGTTTCATATGTACAACTCACACACCATAGACTATTGGCAAAGGACCGTGATTACAAAATTAGTGTGAATGATGAACGGAATGAAAAAATCAGAGATAAAGTCAATGCAACGATGTCTCCAATTCTAATGCTTCTGATGGGAATTATTGCAGTTATCTGTATTTCAGTAGGGGCATATTTGCCGGCAACTCTTTTAACAGTTTCACTTGCATGTTCTCCCGTTATCATGCTTTTTATTAGCAAGTATTACGAGCAAAAATATTAGACGGCTATCGAAAAAAGACCCGAAGAATATGCAGTTTGCCATTGAAGCAACCAAGGGAACGTGAGATAATGGGCTAAGACAGTCATTTTGATTGAAGATATAAACAATTTTGTAACCGCAATCATATACGGGTTGCGGCTTTGGAGGAACGATATGGATTATCAAGCAGTACGAAAAAAATATACGCTCTATACGAGAGGCGCGGGGATTTTGACAATGCTCCTCATTCTTTGCGTCACGTTCGCAGTCAGTGACATTACGATGCGAACAGGGGGCGTCCTTGTGATTGTCGCCGGGGTGGCCCTTGCTATCTATGTGATCAATAAATGGTATTTAACCACCGTGGCGAAATTGTTGCATGTGGATTTGGATTTAGAATCGTGGAAACAATATATCGAGACGAATAAAGAGGCCAAAAGAGCGGTCCTTCGATTAGACGCTGCAACGTCGGAAGTTTCCTTGGCGTACATGACAGGGGACTTCGAGACGGCGATTCGAAAGGCCGAAGAAATCTTAAGTCGGGACGGACTTCAAGTGCAATATCGAAACTTCTTACAAAGTTATCTAATCCGATCAGTTGTGTTGAGCCAGCCGGGGTTGAGCCGAGAAGAGCTGGATGCGATGCTTGGTGAACTGACGATCACAGACCCTACGCTAGCCGAAAAGACGCAAAAGATGAGTGTGGCTCTGTATGACCTAACGATCGCGCACGAGAGCAACGACTACTTCGAAACCTTAACGAATGAATATAAGTACCCACAACTAGAAATCATCTACTACAAGGCGTTGAATGCTGCGGTTAAAGGCGATAAAGAGCGAGTAACAGAGCTGCTTAGCCAGCTAGATGGTGAAGATGAGAGATTGTATGTCGTGAGGATGGGGAAAGAGTTTTTAGAAAGAACTGTATAAATGATTACCAATAGTTAAAGGAGAAACATATGAATGACTGTAAAATAGTCTTAGATGAAAATTTCGGGACATATGTAACTATTCCAGAAGCAAGTAGAAAAGTATGGTTAGAGGTATCAGATGATTTAGAAATATCTGAATTCGCAACGAATCTTCCAAACCGTTATGAAAGCAAAATACATGAGTTACTAGAAAAATCAGAAGTTTGGTTTCATAAAGCAGAAGAGAAAGTCTTTCAAGAGTTTGGCGAAAAAATCCCTTTAGAATTACTTGGAATACATTTGTTATCAGAAGATGACGAACCAGATTTTATTTTTGGACTTGTTTTTGGTTCTCCCAGAGAATCGGAGCATGGAATTGGCTTAAAAATGTCATTAAATACAATGGATATTATTGATTATGGCGATGCAGAGGTTGCTTATTTTTAGTTTTGCATAGTCATTATCTATTAACAACAACAAACCGGAGCCCTGTAAAGGGCTCCGGCCTTTTTTTATTTAGCAACTGCCTTCTTGTAGTACAGCTCTAATCCTAGCGCTGCAACTAATAGTACCGCACCGACTGGTAAGTAGAGGGTTGGGTAAACTGAGCTTGTTCCGTAGATGTCGAAGACTCCCTTGAGGAAGCTACCGAAGATGAAGGTGAGGACACCCATCTTGTAGGCTGCTTGTGCGTCTTCTGACTCCAGGAAGGTTTTCCCGGTCATTTTTGCTACGAGATTTGGCATGACTCCAAGCACGAGTGGAATCATAAAGAGCAAGTACATGAATGGGGAGTAGACTTTGTGGCTGAAGAATTCATACACCGTTCCGACGACGAGTGTTACCACCGTTGCGACTGTGTAGAATGTCAGTCCTGTTTTCTTTTTATAAATAGACAATGTCACTCACCTCTCTTTCTTCGATGTGTCGACCGTTTGTTGTCGGTTTGTTAATGATTTGTCCGTTAAAGTACATGGTTGATGATCCGCCGCCGTCTAAGTTATAAGCGGTTGTGACGTTCAATTCTTTCATAAAATCAGCTAATTGTTTCAACGACAATCCTTTACTTTCGCTCGTACGTCCGTCCGACACCACGAATACATACGTGCTGTCGTCGATGATTCCGATAGCGGTACGAGGATTGCTCGCCATGGCTTTCCCAACTTCGTCTGAACTGTCTACGGCTATTTGTCCGTTTTCAATCAACGCTGGGCCAAATGACAAGACTTGCATTGCGCCGTTGTCGACTAACTGTTGTGCTGTGATGTCGCCTTCTTTGATGATACCGAAGCTTCCGTCCTTGTAGATGACTAAATCCTCTTGGCTAGCATTCTGACTCTCACTTCGTAACAGTTGTCCGTTACGAACGACGTATCCAGCATCTCTAGCGCCGTAGTAGTCCCCGTTAATCGCAAGGACCGCGTTCACGCTTTCTGCCGTAGTAGAAGTTTTAGCGACTACGTTTCTGCCGTAGGTTTCATTGGCCAAGGCGGTCTTAATCGAGGCATTCCCTTTGATTTTCACCGTTGCGACGTGAATTTGCGTGTTATTTCGCTCGTACGTCTCAATCGTGATGGACTTTGTATCATCCTCGTAGGCAGTCGCCGTGCTCACGGTTGGTGTTGTAGAAGTGCCCGTGCTACTAGAGCTACTTGAGTTCCCCGACGTTCCCGTACCGCTTGCGCTCGTTCCTGTGGCCGTGTTCGTTGCCGCTGCCGTTTCGTTACTGAACTTTGCCAGGCTCTTTGAGATGAAGAGCGTATCGGCCACGACCATTCCCGAAGTCCCGATGAGGACTGCCGTATAAGCGGTCGTTAAGATTTTTCTGAGTGATTTTCCTTTTTTGTTATTTGACATAATGCACACCTTTCTCTTGTCCGAAAATGACTTTCTTCTGTACAAACCAGTTAAAGAAGAACATCCCGATTTCGGTAATGATTTTACCAACGAGTGGTCCGATGCCGAAACCGTAGCTGAGGCCCATTAAAATCAATGTGTTCAGCGTTAATGAGAAGCTGGCGAGTAAAATATAGCCGCCGAGTTCTTTAAGAAACGGTTTGTCGCTGGCAAAGACGAACTTCTTATTCACGAAGAAGTTGAATCCTGCGCTGATCACCCTTGCGACGACGTTAGCGGTCACGAGTGGTACGCCGATAAAGATTTGAAAGGCGTAGAGGGTGTAGTCTAGAAAAAAAGAGAGGATTGATGAGAGAGCAAATTGGAAAATCTCTTTGTAGATTCTGAATGAATCGCGAAGAGGATTAAAGTGTGAGCCCTCATTTTTGTTCTCGTAAATCGTTTGAATTTCTAGCTCGCAGAAAGGGCGTTTTTCCTTTGCCCAAACCATCAGCACATTCATTTCGTATTCGAAACGTGATCCTGAGATTTCAAGCATTTTATCTAAATGGGTGTTTGAGAATCCACGTAGGCCAGTTTGTGTATCACTAATTTTCGTGCCGCTTGTGAGTTCGAAAATTTTCAAAGTGATTTTGTTTCCGACACGGCTTCTGAGTTGGACGTGGGCTCCGTCGAAGTTTCGAACGCCGAGTACGAGACTGTCATTCTCTAGAGATGCCCTGGTGGCGATACGCATGATGTCTTCTGGACTGTGTTGTCCGTCTGAGTCTGCCGTGACGATGGCCACTTCCTCGTTTGCGTATGTTTCTTTAATGTATCGATAAGCTGTTTTTAGGCCTTCACCTTTTCCTTTGTTTTCAGGATGCGTTAAAACGGTCGCTCCTGTGAGTTGGTTGAAGATAGGAAGATATTTCTCCCCGCTGCCATCATCGACAACGACTACTTCTAAGTCTTTGGCGATTAGTTGTTGGGTTAAAGTGATTAATTTTTCTTCTGGTTCATATGAAGGGATAATTACGATAGTTTTCATTGTTTGTCACCGCTCGCCTTGTGGGGGAGCTTCTCCTTTCCGTTTGGATAACTATACTTTGCACCATGAACTTAAAACTTACTTAAAAGAGGTGGAAAAAAATAAAAAAGCTCGGTAAGATAGTAAAGAAGAAATAAAAAACGGTATAAAATGTATCGATAGTAAAAATGAAAAAGGAGGAACGACGATGGCAACAATAGAAAGTGGAGCGAGATTCGGGATTCCGATGCTTTTCTTGGTGAGTGGTGGATTCATAGCGACATGTGTGCTTGTCATTTTCGTTCGCCGATGGACAGCCGCAAAACAGAGTGGAGGACCGTTTACTGCACCGTTTCATATTGCGAAAGGAATGTTTTACATTCATGTGGCATTCTGTTTTAAAAAGCGTCGGATTCCTCTTGCATCGATTCGCCGTATTTCGATTGATTTTATGCGAGGAAGAAAAGGTGGTGGCGCTCGTTATTTCGTCATCATTGAACAAAAGGGCGGCACAACGACCATGTTCTTCATGGGGAAAAGCAAAGCAACTGATGCGCTGCTGGAGCAGTTGCCTCAAGCCGTGAAGCGGTATCCGATTAAGGTTTCCCTAAAATAATTGCAAAAAACAGTACCTACTGTAACATCTCACATTGCACAATGAGTGCGTGAGTGCTATAATAGCTACTGTCTTTTATATGGATATGACTTGTTTTCAGAAGATTTACATACAATGAAAATCATTTGCAATAGAAAGGGGAGAACAGAATGTCTACTCATAAAAAAGTATCACTTTCAGAAGTAAACCAATCGATTGAGACGCCGAAGAATAATAATTTCTGGCAAAACCTAAAAGCCTTCTTAGGACCAGGAGCGCTTGTAGCAGTAGGGTACATGGACCCAGGTAACTGGATTACTAGCGTGGTCGGAGGGGCTTCGTACAAATATACATTGCTCTTCGTAATCCTTATTTCGTCATTAATCGCAATGCAGTTGCAACAAATGGCAGGAAAACTTGGGATTGTAACGCGTATGGACTTAGCGCAAGCCACAGCGCATCACGCACCAAAATGGCTTCGTCACATTTTATGGGTGATCGTCGAATTAGCACTGATGGCGACAGACTTAGCGGAAGTACTTGGATCAGCCATTGCCTTGAACCTCTTGTTTGGAATTCCAATTATGGTGGCCATCTTTATTACGGTTCTGGACGTATTCTTGCTTCTTGGAATTATGAAGCTTGGATTTAAGAAAATCGAAGCAATTGTATCAACGTTGATTTTAACAATCCTTTTAATTTTCGTGTATTTAGTAGCGTTAGCAGAACCAAGTATTTCAGGAATTTTCACAGGATTCCTACCAACGGCGCAGTTATTCGAACCAACAACTCCTGGACACGATAGCATCCTCACATTGGCACTAGGGATTGTCGGGGCAACGGTAATGCCACACAACTTATACTTGCATTCATCATTATCACAAACGAGAAAAGTGGACTACTCGGATAAAGATAACGTGCGTAAAGCGGTTCGTTTCATGACATGGGACTCAAACATCCAGTTGAGCTTAGCGTTCGTTGTGAACTCACTCCTATTAATCTTAGGGGCAGCGTTATTCTTCGGACACGCATCTGAAATCTCTGCCTTCTCGCAAATGTACAACGCATTGCAAGATTCGAAGATTGCCGGTGCGGTCGCAAGTTCGACATTATCGACACTCTTTGCCGTGGCGCTTTTAGCGAGTGGACAAAACTCAACCATCACAGGAACATTGACAGGACAAATCGTGATGGAAGGTTTCTTACATATGAAACTACCACAATGGGTGATTCGTCTGGTGACTCGTTTATTCGCCTTACTACCGGTGATCGTCGTAGCGATGGTATTCGGTTCGCAAGAAAAAACATTGGACCAACTCTTGGTTTACTCACAAGTATTCCTATCAGTGGCGTTACCATTCTCCATCTTCCCATTGATTTACTTCACATCGAAGAAATCACTCATGGGCGAGTTTACCAACGCCAAATGGAATACCTTCCTTGGATACGCGGTAGCTGTTATCCTAACCATCTTAAACTTCAAGTTAATTTTTGATTTATTCTAAAACGAAACGGGCATCTTCGGGTGCTCGTTTTTTTATATTGTTTTCCTAAATTTCTCAGAGGTTTTATTGTATTTTTCTAGAGAATAGGATAGATTATAGGTGAGGGATGGAACCGCATTCAACGGTTCGTCGATACAAGTAGAATGAGGAGGATGGTTATGAATTTTCCATTTCGTGAAGATCCAAATACGGCAACGATACTGTGCAAGCATATTGCAAGAGGAGAACAGCCGATTCTATATGTAAGTCACGACGAAGACGATGGCATGTGGCAGTTTCTATGCAACCAGGAGCATACCATTGAGGACTTGATGTTAGTGACCTTGAAACAAGCCTACGAGCTCGATCCGTCAATCGGGGAAATCAAAGACTTACCTCTAGGGAAAGAGGCTTGGAGGGAAAATCCACAAATGCCGTGGAGAACTTAAAGTTGAGGATGAATCGCTGGGTAATCGTAGAAAACGACAGTGAAAGGACGAAAAGAATGAAGAGTATTTCGAAAACAGTAAAATTAGGACTTTGTGCAGCCGTTCTGATTGGCTTAGCAGGATGCAACAACACGCAAAAAGAAACGACAACTCAGGCAGAGCCAGAGACGACAACCGTAGCGGCACAATCGCAGGAAGCACCGCAATGGGTTGCGACATACACTAATATCAGCAATCCTTCGAGCGTTGAGGAAGTGAAGGCGTTGTTGTCTGCGTATTTGGATAAAGAAAGCGTGGAGAAGTTCTTCGAGTTCGTGAATGACTATAATGGGATTGTCGGCGAGACAGGCTTGCAAGGGGACTTTGCGTCGTTTACAAAAACGGAGTATGACGTTGAGAAAATCAGCGAGCTCTGGACTGCGAAACACGGCGATTTTGCTGGAACGAACTGCCGCATCAATACGTATGCGTTGTTGAAGAATAAGATTACGATTCCGAAGATTGCTGCGGATAGCGAGCTCTTATTTATCGATAATGATGCGATTGACAAAGGACATCTCTTTAGCGCGGATGAAAAAGAAGACTTGAATCGTTTGTTCTCGCGTGTGGAAACGGAAGCCACCACAGATGTGAAGACGCATGCCAAGAAGATGGAACAGTTCCTGTCGCAATTTACTTTTGACGAGAATGCGCGTATGCTCTCGGTCGTGATTCACGATAATTTGGACGGGGAATCGCTCTTTATCGGACACGTGGGAGTCTTAGTGCCAACGGGGGACGGATTCCTATTTGTCGAAAAACTCACCTTCGAGGAACCATACCAAGCGATTCGATTCAAGACGAAAGAAGATGTCTACAAGTATCTAGAAACGAAATATCAAGACTATACCGGAGAAGGCCTAGCGAAGCCTTTTATTATGGATAACAATAAATGGGTAGAAATGAAGTAAAAATAAGTTGTTCGTCTTAATCATAGAATCTAGAAGTAACGAGGGAGGGTGAAAGGATGGCTTCTAACAAGGAATACTTAGCCTATATTTTAGAACAATTATCAGAATTAGAGGATATTCGGTATCGAGCAATGATGGGGGAATATATTTTGTATTACCGGGAAAAGGTTGTCGGTGGAATTTATGATGATCGATTCCTAATCAAAAATGTGAAATCTGCCAGAGAAAGTATGCCTGACGCTTCATTGGAACGTCCATATGAAGGGGCAAAAGAAATGCTACTGATGGAAAATGTAGAAGATAAGCAGTACTTAACGGATTTGTTTAAGGCTATCTATGATGAACTGGCGGCTCCCAAACCTAAGAAAAAGAAATGATACTTGGAAGAGAACCTTTCTGTTTTGGACGATTAGCAGTCAGTCCTGTGAATCTATAAAGTAACGATAACACCTGTAGCAGTTTCAAAGTACTACAGGTGTTTTTGATGTGCTGGAAAATGGTTGGATGAGAATATCCTCTTCTCCCGTTATTTGGTATAATGACGGTACCGTTTAATAAGAATTCTGAAACAGAAAACAAACGACGAAGAGCACTAGTGCTAGTAGTTTTATAGAAAGTAGGACACTAAAGATGAATATGAGTATTAGAGAAATTATAGATAAAAAGGAAAAAGAACTGATTTCAAAAGAAGTTTTATATGATCTTCCCGAATGGTTTGGAATGCCAGAAAGCACGCAGGAATATGTCGATGATGCGATGGACAAACCGTTTCTAGCTTGTTTTGTAGAGGATAAGCTCGCAGGATATGTTGTGTTGAATGCTACGAGTGAGGATTGTGCAGATATTTTTGTGATGGGAGTCAAAAAGGAATTTCACTGCCAAGGAATCGGCCAAAAATTGAATGAGGCGTATGAGCAACTAGCTCGGAGTTTAGGGTACACTTATTCCCAAGTGAAGACTGTAAAAATGGGACATTACGAACAGTATGATCGCACGAATCTTTTTTATAAGGCAATGGGGTATAAGGAGTTAGAATGCTTCCCGACTTTGTGGGATGAATGGAATCCGTGTCAAATCTATATTAAATATTTAGGGTCATGAAGCGGAAAATTACAACAGAAAATAGGAAACAGAGGAGAGTTCGATGAAAGTAAAGAAGATAGGAATCGTTAGCTTATCCAGCGGAATAATGGGAGAGAACTTCATTCAGCATGAACTCGACCTTGGAAAGAAACGATTAGAAGAGTATGGTGTAGCAGTTGAATTTTTACCCCATGCTTTAAAAGGACTTGAATTTATTAAGCAGCATCCAGAATGTAGAGCGCAAGATTTGCTAACTGCATTTCAAGATGACTCGATTGATATGATTTTATGTGCAATCGGCGGGGATGATACGTATCGCCTACTCCCTTACTTATTTGAACAGGACGCGCTTAAAAAGGTTGCTAAACAGAAGATTTTCTTAGGCTTTTCAGATACAACAATGAATCATTTAATGTTACATAAAGTTGGCATTCAAAGCTTTTATGGACAGGCTTTTTTACCGGATGTATGTGAACTTTCAACGGAAATGCTCCCATATACGAAATCGTATTTTGAGGAATTACTGACAACGGGAAGAATTAAAGAAATTCGCCCAAGTGACATTTGGTATCAGGAGAGAGAAGATTTTAGTGAAAAGGGATTAGGGGTTTCGATGCCAAGTTTTCCAAATCAAGGGTTTGAATTATTAAAAGGAAATGCTCAGTTTAGTGGGCCTATTCTAGGAGGATGCATAGAATCAATGTATGATTGTTTCGATTCTTCATTATATGCAGATTCTGTACAGCTTACTCAGAAATATCAGCTATTTCCAACGATTGAAGACTGGAATGGGAAAATACTGTTGCTGGAAACAAGCGAGGAACGACCAAGTGTTGAATTGTATCGAAAGATGATTCAAGCTTTAAAACAGTATGGAATCTTTGATGTAGTTTCTGGTGTGTTGGTGGGTAAACCTCAAAATGAAATTCATTACGAAGAATACAAAGCAGTACTGCTAGAGGAGCTGGAGGACAGAGAGGTCTCTATTGTTTACAATATTAATGTTGGACATGCGACACCACGCTGTATTGTTCCTTTTGGAGTACATGCCCAAGTTGATGTGGATGCACAAGTCATACGATTTGATTATAATAAATAGAGTAGAGATTAGAGTTAGAAAAGGGGATCAGAGATGGATCTAAAAGATTTTACAGAAAAAGAACAAGAACAAATTAAAAAAGGATTGAGCACTGCGGTGTTGACGGATAAAGAAGCGGCTAAGAAAATTTTAGCGCTAGTGCCAGAAGAATGGATTAAGGCAATTCCGTTCTTAGTTAGAGGTCATGCGACAACAAAAACTGTTCAACGCATCGCAAAAGAAAATCCTGAACTTTACGCAGTCGCAAAACGAAAAGGAGAGCTTCCTGAAAAAGAACGCGAAGAATTGCGTGAAATCATCACTGGAATTTTCCAACAAAAGATGAACAAACACAACATTAAATAATGACAGTGCCATGCATGGATTCGTGCATGGCGCTTTGTATTTTCGCAGAAATACGATACAGTAGGAAGTGAGAAGAAATGAAGTAGGAGAAAGGGAGTAAGAAAATGGAAAGAATTGAACCAGTAGCATTTCAAGCGTTGCATCAAAAAGAGGACATCACGATTCTAGACGTTCGTGAAGTGGATGAATTCCAAGCAGGACATATCGAAGGTGCTGTGAATGCGCCGCTTAGTACGTTAGATAAGGGGTATGAACAGCTGGATGCGTCGAAACGCTATTATGTGATTTGCCAAGGCGGCATGCGCTCTGAACGGGCCTGCCAGTTCTTGGAGACAAAAGGGTTTGATGTGGTAAACGTTGAAGGAGGAATGAATCAGTGGAAAGCTTAAAGCAAACGACCGAGGTGCAACTAGTTCCTTTTAACAAAAGCTTCCTTGAAACGATTTGGAAGAGTGGTTTTTCTACAGACCATCCAGCGTGGACGAAGTTTAACGCGCCGTATTTTAATGACTATCGCAAGTTTGATGATGCGGAAAGTTTTGGAGCAAGCCCGATTGCGGACTTTTTAATGAGCGAAGATTGCAAGTGCATTGTCGCTGACGGTAAGCCTGTTGGTATGGTTTCAAAATCATGGGTGGACGAAGCAACACGATGGCTAGAAATCGGGATTGTGATTTATGACGACCAGTTATGGAGCCGAGGAATTGCGACTACTGCGCTAACAAAGTGGGTGGACGCCATTTTCCAAGAAACCGATATGCTTGAACATATTGGAATGACGACTTGGAGCGGGAACGGTGCAATGATGGTCGTTGCCGAGAAATTAGGATTCCTAAAAGAAGGTCAAATTCGTAAAGTTCGCTACTACAAAGGACAGTATTATGACAGCTTGAAGTATGGAGTTTTACGAGAAGAGTGGGCTACAAGAGCATAAGGATAAAGAAAGAGACTAATCCATGTGTGATTAGTCTCTTTTAGTATGTTAATCGTTATTTTCCTGGAGTTTTTGGATCTAAGCCAAATGATTGTTCAAAGAAAGGTCTTAAAGTATTGATTGTATCTGCTGTACCTTCGAGTGCGACATCATATACTTTCTCGCCTTTTTGGAAGACCCATTCGTACATGTATTTTCCGTCCGTAAATACTACTTTCATTAAGAAAGCTTGCTCTCCAGCAAATTTTGCTTTTACTCCCTGAATTTGCTTCACTTGTTTGTTATTTTCCCAGTGATCATACACATGGTTGGCAAGTAATTCTGCACCGAATTTCTCACCGTCTTTCAGTTTAATGTCATCTTTAGTGTACGCCTTCATTGATAACACATTGTATTTATCTGGTGAAGAAAACTGGAATTGAGAACCAGTGTTTTTATCTTGGTATGCGACCCAGTCCTTAGGAACGTTAATATAACCAGATTCTTCACGGCCAACACGTTGAGTATCTTCAAATGATACTTTTTTTTCTGTAGAAGAAGTGCTGGCAGTAGTTGTTGGCGCAGTTGTCGTTGGTGCAACTGTCGTTACTTCAGTAGTTGGTGCAGCAGCAGTTTCCGCTGTTTTCTTTTCTCCGTTTCCGCAAGCCGCTACTATTAATGCAGATAGAAGCGTTACAGAGCTCAATAAAATTTTGTCTTTCAAATTGTTTTTCTCCTTGATTAGGTTAATACCTGGTTTTTATATTATTGTCCAGGAGTTTTTGCATTTAAGCCCCAAGATTGTTCAAAAACTGGTCTTAACGATTTAACCATGTCTTCTGTACCTTCGATTGAGACTACGTAAACGATATCCCCTTTTTGGAGAATCCATTCGAACATAGTTTTACCATCGGAGAATGTTGCTTTTATTAAGTAAGCTTTTTCTCCCGCAAAATCAGCTTTCACGCCTTGAACACTAGTTTGTTCTTTATCATTTTTCACGCCATTGAGCAAACGATTGGCAATTAACTCTGCGCCAAACGTTTCACCATCATTAAGTTTAACTTTATCTTTAGAATAAGACTCTAGATACATAATATTATATTGATCTGGTGACGAATAATAGAAGTTATCAGGGTTGTTTGAGGCTTTGAATACTACCCAGTCTTTAGGGACGTTGACATAGCCAATATTATCTTTCCCAACACGTTGAGTGTCTTCAAGTGATACTTTTTTTGTCTCTGAAGAAGTCCCAGGAGTTGTTGTTTTAGCAGTAGTCGTTGGAGCAGTAGTTGTTGGTGCAGCTGTAGTTTCTTTAGCGACTTCAGTTGTTGGTGCAGCAGCAGGTTCCGCTGTTTTCTTTTCTCCGTTTCCGCAAGCCGCTACCATTAAAGCAGATAGAAGTGTCACAGAGCTTAATAAAATTTTGTTTTTCATTATGATTGTTCTCCTTAATAGGTTTTATTATATTTGTATTATATCACTAATAAAATAAAAAGCAACTAGGTAATTTTTGTTAAAAAAGGGGGAAGGATAGAGTATAAAAAAGAGACTAATCATAGCGATTAGTCTCCGTTATTTAACGATTGATTATTTTCCTGGAGTTTTTGGATCTAAGCCCCATGTTTGTTCGATTAAGTCAATCATCTTTTGTAGAGTCTCTTTAGTTCCTTCAGCACTTACAGTATAAACTTTCTCGCCTTTTTGGAAGACCCAGGTAAAGAAATATTTTCCATCTTTTGTGAGAGTTTGAACGACAAAAGCATCCATTCCAACCACTTTTGATTTTGCGCCTTGGATTTTAGCAATTTCAGAATTATTTTCGAATGTACTATATAAACGGTTTGCCACTAATTCTGCGCCAAAAGTTTCACTATTGCCCAGTTTTACTTGGTCTTTAGAGTAGCCAGTTAATGTCACAACATTGTATCCATCTGCTGTGTATTGATACTGTTGTGGGTTGTTTCCTTCGATTTCTTTGAACTCTACCCAGTCTTTAGGAACATTGACATAACCAGTATCTTCACGTCCGATACGTTTAGTATCTGCAAGTGATACTTCTTTTGTTTCAGAAGAAGCGCCCGCAGTAGTTGTCGGTGCTGTTGTAGTTGGTGTAGCAGTAGTTGCTTCTGTTGTTGGAGCTGCAGTTGTTTCCGTTGCTTTCTTTTCTCCGTTTCCGCATGCCGCTATCATTAACGCAGATAGAAGCGTCACAGAACCTAATAAAATTTTGTTTTTCATCATGATTGTTCTCCTTAACAGTTGTTATAGGTCTATTTTACCATTAATGTGATGGAATTTAAATAATAGCAAAAAGAGTATAAAATAAGAGACTAATCATAGGGATTAGTCTCAGTAATTAACGATTGATTATTTTCCAGGATTTTTTGGATCTAATCCCCATGTTTGTTCAATTAAGTCAAACATTTTTAAAAGTGTTTCTTTATTTCCTTCAAAGCTTGTTGAATACACTTTGTCGTCTTTTTGGAAGACCCAGGTGAAGAAATATTTACCATCTTTTGTAAGAATTTGAACTAGAAAAGCATCCATTCCGACCACTTTTCTTTTGGCACCTTGGATTTTTTCGATGCTAGGATTTTTTTGGTATGTACCATATAATCGGTTTGCAATCATTTCTGCGCCCCACGTTTCACCTTCGACAGGTTGGTATTTGTCCTTAGTGAAGACGTTTAATGTCACAATATTATATCCATCTAATGCAGCATATTGATACTGATCGCCACCATTGGCAGATTTGAATTCTACCCAGTCTTTAGGAACGTTGACATACCCAGTATCTTCACGTCCGATACGTTGAGTATCTTCAAGTGAAACTTCAGCCGTCTCAGAAGAAGCGCTAGTAGTAGTTGTCGGTGCTGTTGTAGTTGGTGCAGCTGTAGTTGCTTCCGTAGTTGGTGCTGCAGTTGTTTCCGTAGCTTTCTTTTCTCCGTTTCCGCAAGCCGCTACCATTAAAGCAGACAGAAGCGTCACAGAACCTAATAAAATTTTGTTTTTCATCATGATTGTTCTCCTTAAAAGTTGTTGTCACAAGGTTAGTTTACCATTTTTTACTGTTAGTTTAAATAGAAATTCATTCTTATCAAAAAGGGAGAGTATAAAAAAAAGAGACTGATTGTGCGAATCAGTCTCTTTTAGTATGTTAGTGATTATTGTCCAGGAGTTTTTGCATCTAAGCTCCATGTATTTTGTAAAATAGGTCTTAATGAGTTAATTGTTTCTTCTGTACCTTCGATTGCAACTCGATAAACGAGATCTCCTTTTAGGAAGAACCAATCATATAGAGTTTTTCCGTCTGTAAATGTTACTTTTAATAAGTAAGCTTCTTCTCCAGCGAATTTTGTCTTGACGGCGTCTAAACTAGTCTGTTGTTTGTCATCTTTCCATTTAACAAACATGCGATTCGCAACTGCTTTTGCTCCCCATGGTTCCCCATCGTTAAGTTTAAATTGCTCTTTACTAAAACTTTTGAGTAATAAAATATGGTATTTATCTGGTGAAGAATAACGGAATAAATCAGGATATTTTGAGCTGCTGTATACTATCCAATCTTTAGGAACATTGATATAGCCCACATCTTCACGTCCGATACGTTGAGTATCTCCAAGTGAGACGTCTTTTGCATCAGAAGAAGCGCTAGCAGTTGTTGTAGGAGCAGTCGTCGTTGGTGTAGCTGTCGTTACTTCTGTTGTTGGAGCTGCCGTTGTTTCCGTTGCTTTCTTTTCTCCGTTTCCGCATGCGGCTACCATTAAAGCAGATAGAAGCGTTATAGAACCTAATAAAATTTTGTTTTTCATACTGATTGTTCTCCTTGATTGAGTTCAGAGTTTTGTTTATTGGCCTGGAGTTTTTGAATCTAAGCCCCAAGATTGTTCAAGAATAGATCTTAATGTTGCGACTGTATTCTCTGTTCCTTCCAGTAAAACGTCGTATACTTTTTCTCCTCTTTGGAAAACCCATTGGAACAAGTATTTGCCATCTTTCAATTGAATTTTAATAAGGAAAGCATCCTCGCCAGCAAATTCTGTCTTCTCCTTTTGCGTTTTTTCGACTTTAGGATTGTATTGCCAGCCGTCATACAAACGGTTAGCTAGTAACTCAGCCCCAAAAGTTTCCCCAGCATTGACGGTTAATTGGTCTTTGCCATATCCATTAATCGTAATCATATTATATGGATCTTTTGAAGCGTATTGGAATTGAGGGCCACCGTTTGGATCTTTGTATTCTACCCAGTCTTTAGGAACGTTGAAATAACCGACATCCCCGCGGCCTACACGTTGAGTGTTATCAAGTGAGACTTCTTTTGTTTCAGAAGTTCCAGACGTTGTTGTAGGAGTGGTTGTAGTGGTTACAGTTGTAGTTACTTCTGTTGTTGGAGCCGCAGTTGTTTCGGGCGCATTCTTTTTGTCGTTCCCGCAAGCCGCTACTATTAGTGCAGACAGGATAGTAACAGAAGTTAATAAAATTTTGTTTTTCATAAAACCCTCCTAAATGTACTTTTGTTATTATTTTATCATGTTCCAAATAATATTAAAAGAAGCGGTAGAAAGGGATTAATTGTAAGTTTTTATATTGTCTTTTTGTATTGGAGGAGAGATAATAGTAGTGAATTAAGGCTGAAAGCATGGTAGTTTCAGCAAAATCTGAGGTGAGGAAAATGTTATTATTAAAAATAACCATATTTGCACTAGGAATCACATTTTCAAGTTTTGGTTATCTCATCGTATTCAAAAAGAAGTTTGGGCTTATCAATAATTTTGAAGCTCGCAAGAAGGTAGGGAGTCAAACGGATGCAGATGCGATTCGTGTTGGCAAGATTGCGTTAAACATAGGTGTTGGATTACTTGTGCTATTTGTGTTATTAATGATATTTACATAGAGAAATACTGTAGAAAGAGAGTTTGGCAGTGAAGGAATTAGCATTAACATTAGAGGATACTCAGTGGGAGAAGACGGAGATTACGCATGATCGGCATGTTGCTCGGTCGATTGTTGTGGACAAAGAGGGATTCTTCTACTTTGTCCGTGTCGTTAGAGATGATATTTTCGGCAATGGTGCCTTTATCGAAACGGCTGGTGGCGGCGTGGAAGCAGGAGAGACTCCTGAAGAGGCGATTCATCGGGAGCTGAAGGAAGAGCTTGGCGCTAGCGTGGAGGTGCTGTGCAAGATTGGCACGGTGAGCGACTACTACAATCAGATTCACCGTCATAATGTGAACCACTACTTTCTCTGCCTCGTGACAAGTTTTGGGAAAACAGAGATGACGCCAAAAGAACTAGAGGAGTTCGAGTTGTCGACGTTGAAACTCACATATGAAGAAGCCGTCGAAGAGTACAAACGATGCGAAGCGAAACCGTGGGGCGTACTCTTGGCGAACCGTGAATTACCAGTGCTCGAGTGGGCAAATCAGTGGATTTCAAGCAAAGAATAAAAGTGTCTTTCTCAATAAATCTGTACGATAAAAATATAACAAAGCTTCATAGACCTGGCAGAAATGCCAGGTCTTTCTTTTTTGTAAAAACCTCATTGAGAAAAAATAACGTAATTAAATGATGAGAGGAGGATAAATGAAATTGTGACTAAATTATGGTACAATTAAGTCACAAAATAAAAGGAGGAATGGATATGAAAATTATTCCGATGAGAGATTTAAAAAACACAGTAGAAGTAGAAAGACAATGCAAAGAAGAACAAGGACCTATTTTTGTGACAAAAAATGGTTATGGGAGACTAGTCGTGATGGATATCGAATATTATGAAAGCACGATTCAAAAAATGGAAGAAGCTCGCTTACTGATTGAAGCACTTGAAGATGTTGAAGAAGGTCGCGTGCTAGATGGGAAAGAGGCGCTTCTAAAATTGAGGGAGAAGTATGGAATATGAGTTTGAACTGACCGAAAAAGCGAATAATGATATTGAAGGAATTCTCTATTATCTTTCCAAGGAATTAATGACTCCGAAATCTGCGACTCTTTTTATGGATGCGTTGATGAAAGGGTTCAATCAGATTTGTACATTCCCTGAGAGCGGGGAAGTATTAGATAACAAATTTGTTCCGACAGATATGATTCGAAGAGTTCTGATTGGAAGGTATGTTATTTTTTACCTCATCATGAAAAGAAAAAAGAGAATTCTGATATTGAGGGTATCTCATGAATTGAGAGATGTGAGAAATATCCTTCAACATACAACGTTCAATATCGAAGAATCTAGTGCTACGCTATTAATTTAGTAAAATATAGGACTGACTTAGAAGATCTGGCAGAAATGTCAGGTCTTTTTCTATTCGTAAAATATCCTATACGCTTTTTTCACCCGAAAGGACGAAAAATAAATAAAAACTCTATTGTATTCAGGGTGTAGGAGGACTATACTAAGTCTAGTTAGTGTGTTTTTTAACAAAGTAAACTAGGGGGAATTAGGGTGAAGATTCAATCGAATTGGAAATTGGGTTTATTAGTAGTCGCTTGCGTTTCTTTGGCAGCGTGTGGGGGACATAAGAAAGAGTCGAAAGCGACAACAGAGACAGTAGCGAAGGTTACAACGGTTGAAACGACGACAGTGGCACCTGCGAAGTTGCCAGATTCGTTACTTCCGTTTAAGAAGGAAAAACAATTGGTTTTGGGAGACCTTGATAAATTAGAGCGTTCGACATCGGCTCATATTCAACTGAATATCAAAGATAAACCGAAAGCGAAAAGAGAGCCGAAAATCAGTGTAGATCCAGTTGGTTGGCATAACTATAAGATGCCGATTGATGACTCCGGAAGTGGTAAAGAAGCGTGGTTGATGAATCGCGGGCATTTAGTAGGATATCAATTCAGTGGACTCGATAACGAGTTACGGAATTTAACACCAATGACAGCCCTGTTAAATACAGGTAGTTTGTCCGATAAGGATTCGGCAAACCAAACCGCGATGCTTTTCTACGAGAATAATCTTGCAGATTGGATTAATGCGCATCCAAATGATTGGTTGGATTATAAAGTAACGCCAATTTACGAAGGGGATGAACTCATTCCTCGAAAAATTGAGTTGCAGTATGCTGGAATTAAAAGTGATGGAACTCTGATGAAGATTTCATTTGGAACAAAACAAGAGAACATTGATAAAGATGGCGTGACTCACGTAATGCTTGATAACACTTCGCCAAATGCGAAAATAGACTATGCGACTGGAAATGCGGAACCGTTATTTGCGAAGAAAAAAGTAGAAACTACTGTTGCCCAGACTGAGGCTGTAACTGAAGCTGTAACCGAAACAACCGTAAATCAAGAAGAGTATAGAACGGTATATGTAGCTAAAAAAGGAAAGTCAGATGTGTATTGGTACAATAAAGGGAACATGCCGCACAATACAAATTGGGGGAATGTTGTAGAAATGACAGAAGCGCAGGCGAAAAGGTTAGGAAAACGGCATAGTTCTAAAGAATGAAATAGGAGCACCACACAATCGTGTGGTGCTCCTTTCATTTACTCTTCTTTCACTAAATACCCTAATTTGTCGAGGGCGTATTCGATATAGTCGAGGTCTTGTTGGTTTTCGGCTTCAACCAGATGATAATGTACACCGTCTGTTAAAGAGGACAGTGGGCGGAAGTCGGCTTGATGGATTTGCTCCAAGAAGTGCTGAACGTCACGGCGACAGGTCAGTTTCACGAGCGTTTGGATTTCACCATAAACGGGATGATCGATTTGGATATTTTGAACGCGACCTCCATTGTCGACAATCGCCAGCAGTTCAGTTTCGATAGCCTTGGTGTCATGTTTGACCTTAAAGAGGCGATGAACGTACGGCGAACTCTCTTGCTCTTTGTAGACATATCCGCGGTTGGTCGATAGAATCGTGGCTCCGTCAGCGCGAAGAAGCGCGATATCTTGCACGATAATTTGTCGAGTTACGTGGAAATGTTCCGCCAGGCTTTGACCATTGAGTGGCTTTGGCGCATTTTTCAGCAGTTTAAGTAATTCGGCTTTTCGTTCTTTTGGCATAGTTTCCCTCTTTTAACGTCTTTTTTGTAAAACTTTATACACCGCTAGTGCTAATTCATAGTCTACCATACTGTGAATCACTGTACCAAATCCGACTAGGACGAAGAGCACATAAAACATGCTTTGAAGATCCGTCCCGGAAACCGAGTAGAAGAGCACGCAGGCTAATACTTCGCCGACTGCGTGAATGAGCGCCAATACGAAGTTGAAAATCCATGACGCTTTGCGGTTTTCTAGCGTCTTTGGATATTTTTGTAGGAAAAAGGCTCCGAGTGTCGCAAAGAGAATATGCGAAAGCGCGCGGAATACGATAACGAGTGGGTATGCCCCAGAAATAAAGAATCCATATGAGGACCCAAGAACGACGAAGATGGCCATCCACGGATTGATAAACATCGCGATAAAGATTGCAACGTGGCTTCCGAGTGTGTACGAAGCAGGTGGAATCACCAATTTTAATGGCATCGCGATAGGAATGAAGATGGCAATCGCGGTTAATAGTGCGGTTAGTGTCATAAAACGAACATTTTTCATCAGAATAAAACTCTCCCTTTGTTTACTGTATATACAGTAGTATAGTTCTGTGTATACAATAAATCAATAGCAAAAACTCCATTTTAAAAAATAAATGAAAAGAAAACCTCGATACGAGATTATTTTTCGCTTATAATCCGCTCGTTTTTCGCTTGATTCAATAAAGAAGTGGCATTACAATAGGACAAAAGAGAGGTGTGAAAGATGCAACCTAATTTTCAAATTACCGAAAAAATGTTAGTGCTGGTGCACAATATTGCGGAACTTCTGACGAAATATTCGATCGAGAAACGTCCATTATTACCATGTAAAGAAAATCGAATTCGATCGATTCAATCCTCGCTTGCGATTGAAAATAATAGTCTAACGCTGGAGCAAGTAACAGATATTATCGAGGGGCGCAGGGTGCTCGGGCCACCAAAGGATATTCACGAGGTGCAAAATGCGTATGAGGCATATGAACGCGTCTTTTCGATGAATCCGTATAGCGTGGAGAATTTCTTGGAGGCACATCGCTTGTTAACGAATGACCTCATCAAGCATCCAGGTCAGTTTCGCTTGAGTGATGTTGGCGTTTATGATGCGAGTGGGCGAGTGGTTCATGTGGGCGCACGTCCGCAGTTTGTTCCAGGGCTCGTGGAAGAGTTATTCGCCTGGGCTAAGAACAGTGATTTACTCGATTTAGTGAAATCGTGTCTTGTACATTTTGAGTTGGAAATCATTCATCCGTTTGAAGACGGGAATGGTCGAATGGGCCGCTTATGGCAAAGTCTCATCCTTAGCCGGTGGAATCCGTTATTCGAATGGCTCCCGATTGAGTCTGTGATTCATGCGCATCAGCAAGGCTACTATGATGCACTTGCTATCAGTAACAAGGAGAATGACGCATCGGTCTTTGTCGAGTTTATGCTTGAAGTGATTTTAGAAACGCTGGAAGAGGTGAAAGTACAAGACCGTATCGAAGAAGAAAATACGGAGTATATCGCCTTGCCATCCTTAAAACCAAAAGAGCGAGAAATCTTTGAACAAGTAAAGGCTTATCTAGAGCAGTACGGCAATATCGGTAATCAGCAAGCACAAGAACTCACTGGGCTCAGTGCCGCAACCGTTAGACGCTACTTATCGTTGTTTGTCAAAGTTGGTTTGCTGACTTCAAGCGGAAGTACGAAAGGAAAGTTATATTCATTAGGTTCTATTTAGATTCAAACGGTCTCCTCATAACTTCATTTCATCATAAAACACCCCAAAAGTTAGATTTTCTGTCTAACTTTTGGGGTGCGCTTCATAAAAGAGGTTCCTTTTCGCATCTATTGTCTTTTAAAGTGAATAAGTAGCATATTAGAATTAATTTTTTAAAGCGTACATTTGATTTTTAATATACAACTCCATCTCATTAAATGCCTCATCTGTAACTTTTCCATTTTTTTGTTTGGCTAAATATAAATAAAATTGGACAGGTTCTGGCTCGTCCAGGTCAATCAATTGAATACCGTCCAGTTTTAAAAAATCGACGAGAAGGCCGATAGTGTTTTTCTGTTGGATAAAGTTTTCGAAGCCTTGAATATCGCTAACTTCGGCCAATATATTTGGGATGATTCCGTATGAATTCATAAATTTCCAAAACACTTCATTATGAATGAAATGTTCATTAAAGAGGATAAATTTTTCATGCTCTAATTGCGAGAGATGAACATGAGACTCTTTTGATAGTGGGTGTTTTTTCGGAACGGCTAATTTAAACGGGAAAGTTGCGATTTTTTTCAAATCAAGGTTGCTGCTAAAGACTTCTTTACTCGTTCCAAATAAAGCGATATCTAATTTGTTCGAAATAATTTTCTTTGTGATTTCTTTCGAACCATCTTCTAATAAGCCGATTTCAGTTCCGAAAATCTCTTCTAGCGATGAAATATGTTTTGTTAAATCGAAGAAACGCGAAAGGGCGGCGGTAAGACCGATTTTAATACGTCCATCATGAGCGTTCTTTACTGCCGTTATTCCCATGTCCAGTTGTTGAAGAGCATTGAGCGAATATTTTTTAAAAAGTTCGCCTTCTTTAGTAAGAGACACATCTGTATGAGATTGGTTCCGTAGGAAAAGCTGCACACCGAGATCTTCTTCTAATGATTTAATGGCGTAGCTGACAGTAGGTTGACTGACTTTGAAAGTTGAAGCTACTTTTGAAAAAGATTTTAAACGGCATAGAGCATTAAAGTATTTGAGTTGTTGAAGTTTCATAAGTAAGACTCCTCATATTTAAAAAAATTATAACACATCCTCTATTTGACTATGCTAAAAGGGAATCGTTAAAATGTCAATAGGGAGCACAGGATGGGGAGAAAGAGTTTATTGGTGATAAACTTTTCTGTCTCCGTTTTTTTTTACGCTCTTAAACAAAGCATCAACGGCAATGAAACGCCATTTTGCAGATGACTATTTTATAGGAGGAATCACCATGCGTGGACACCAAATTTTAAATGATCCTTTTAAAAATAAAGGGACAGCATTTACACAAGAAGAACGTCAAGAATTAGGATTGGTAGGATTATTACCACCTTACGTTCAAACGTTAGAAGAACAAGCCGCGCAAACATATGCGCATATGCACCAAAAAGGTAGTGACCTTGGAAAACGCCTTTTCTTAATGGAAATTTTCAATACAAATCGTACGTTATTTTATTATTTATTCTCACAACATTTAGAAGAATTCAACCCAATCGTGTATGATCCAACGATTGCTGACACTATCGAAAACTACAGCGAACTTTTTGTGGATCCTCAATATGCGGCTTACTTAGATATCAATCACCCAGAAAACATTGAAACAACATTAAAAAACGCTGCAGGAGACCGTGAGATTCGTTTAATCGTCGTAACCGATGCGGAAGGAATTCTTGGAATTGGTGACTGGGGTACAAACGGTGTAGATATTTCAGTAGGGAAATTAATGGTCTATACAGGCGCGGCTGGCATCGATCCAGCAAGTGTTCTGCCTTTAGTGATTGATGCTGGTACAAACCGTCAAAGTCTATTAGATGATCCTAACTATTTAGGAAACCGTCATGAACGTGTTCGTGGGGACCGTTACTATGCATTTATCGAGCAATTTGTTGAAACGGCAGAGCGTCTTTTCCCTAAATTATACTTACACTGGGAAGACTTCGGACGTGGCAACGCGGCCAATATTTTAAACAAATACAAAACTCAAATCCCAACTTTCAATGATGATATCCAAGGAACAGGAATTGTAACGCTTGGTGGGGTGTTTGCCTCAATGGATATCGCTGGTGAAAAATTAACGGATCAAGTGTATTTATGTTACGGTGGTGGTACTGCAGGGGCAGGGATTGCTTCTCGTGTCCTTCGTGAAATGGTTGTCGACGGTCTAAGCGAAGAAGAAGCCTATAAACGTTTCTTCATGGTAGATAAACAAGGATTGTTATTCGACGATATGGACGATTTAACTCCTGAACAACGCCCATTTGCGAAAAAACGTAGTGATTTTGCCAATGCAGATAAATTAACAGATTTATTAGAAGTAGTGAAAACTGTAAAACCAACCATCTTAGTGGGGACTTCAACTCAACCGAATACATTTACAAAAGAAGTTGTAGAAGCGATGTGTGAAAATGCAGAGCGTCCTGTTATCTTCCCATTGTCTAACCCAACAAAATTAGCAGAAGCAACAGCAAAAGACATCATTGAATGGTCTAACGGAAAAGCATTTGTTGCAACAGGAATTCCTTCAGATGATGTTGAGTTCAACGGAGTAAACTACGTGATTGGTCAAGCGAACAATGCGTTGATTTATCCTGGTCTTGGATTAGGAATGTTGGCTTCAGAAGCGAGTCTATTAACAGACGAAATGATTGGGGCTGCAGCGCATGCTTTAAGCGGTATTGTGGATATTACAAAACCAGGTGCACCTGTGTTACCTCCATTCAAATATGTGGCAGAAGTGTCATTGAAAGTGGCAACAGCAGTCGCTAAAAAAGCACAAGAACAAGGTCTAGCACGCGCATCTGAACAAGATATGGAAAAAGCTGTTCGTGACTTCAGATGGACACCAAAATATTAGGAGGCGATGTGGATGTTATTTCTAACATCTCTTGAGTCCATTATTCCAATTATTGCACTGATTGTGCTTGGATATTTCCTACAAGTAAGAGGCTGGTTCCATAATGATTTTGGCAATGATTTGTCTAAATTGATTATGAACGTAGCGATGCCAGTATCAATTTTTGTTTCCGTGTTAAAATATTTAACTCTAGAAAAATTGATTAGCTTATCAGGAGGACTCGTTTATACATTTGTTGCTTTCGCTCTTGGATATATTGTGGCATTTTTAAGTGTCAAAGTCTTTAAAGTAGCGCCAGGACGAAGAGGAACAGTCATTAATACATTCGTCAATGCGAATACAATCTTTATCGGGTTACCTTTAAACATCGCACTTTTTGGGGATGATGCCTTGGCATATTTCTTGATTTACTATATTACGAATACAATTTCCACTTGGACATTAGGTGTCTTTTTAATGACAAGTGATAGTAAAGATGGAAAGAAAAAACAAGAATCGCATTTTGATTGGAAGAGATTACTTCCAGCTCCATTACTTGGGTTTATTGTTTCTGTAGTATTTTTAGTAATCAATATTCCACTCCCAAGTTTTGTGTCTAGTACATTGGGATATATCGGAGGGTTAACAACTCCGCTTTCGCTCGTATATATCGGAATAGTGTTAGCGAAAGCAGGAATTAAAACGATTCGATTTGATAAGGATAGTATTGTAGCGCTAATAGGTCGATTTATTGTTGCGCCTGTATTAATGTTTCTAGTCTTGAAATTAATGGCGCCGGGTATGGTAAATGCAGAATATCAAACCTTTATGATTCAGTCTGCTACACCAGCCTTAGCGGTATTGCCAATCTTAGCAAATCAAGGGGATGGAGATGTCGAATTCGCAACGAATATCGTGACTTTAAGTACAGTGCTATTCGTTATTGTCATCCCAATTCTTCAAACCATTATTGGATAACTGGGTTTCCCGGCTAACATGCTGGGACCCTTTTTTTATGGGCAAAAGATTCTTTGTAGTCAGAGTTTTCTTGAAAAAAACAACATTCTACTATACTATTAGAGGGTAGAAATTCAAAGAGCAAGGAGCTTATTATGAAACAAAAATTCGGAATTATTTTAGCAGCCGGTAAAGGGACTCGTATGAAATCTTCCCTTTACAAAGTGATGCATCCAGTTTGCGGGAAACCAATGGTAGAGCACGTTGTCGACCAAGTTGAAAAAACAGGAGCTACTGAAATCGTAGCTATCGTTGGACATGGTGCTGAAATGGTACAAAATCATCTTGGAGACCGTGTTTCTTATGCCGTACAAGCAGAGCAATTAGGAACAGGACATGCGGTGTTACAAGCAGAATCTCTTCTAAAAGGAAAAGAAGGAACAACAATTGTAATTTGTGGAGACACTCCATTATTAACAAGCGAAACTCTTTCAGCTTTAATGGAAGAGCATGAACGTACAGGCGCAAAAGCAACGATTCTGACTGCAATTGCCCAAGATCCAACAGGATACGGTCGTGTGATTCGTGACGCTGACGGTTCTGTTCTAAAAAACGTGGAACAAAAAGACGCAACTCCTGAAGAACAACAAGTCAAAGAAATCAACACGGGTACTTACTGCTTCGATAACGTAGCTCTTTTCAGCGCGTTACACGAAGTTGGTAACGACAACGCTCAAGGCGAGTACTACTTACCAGACGTATTAGAAATCTTGAAGAAACGTGGAGAAGTGGTTTCTGCTTATCCAATGAAAGATTTCGACGAAGGAATGGGCGTGAACGACCGTGTAGCTCTTTCAAAAGCTGAGAAATACATGCGCCTTCGTATCAACGAAGAACATATGCGTAACGGGGTTACTTTAATCGACCCAGAAGCAACTTATATTGAATCGACTGTTCAAATCGGTGCGGACACTGTGATTGAACCAGGTGTTATGTTAAAAGGTAACACAGTCATCGGTTCAAACTGCTTCATTGGAGCACATAGCGTGGTTCGTGATAGCGTGTTAGAAGACGGCGTTCGTCTTGTAGCAGCGAACATTGAAGAATCTCATATGAAACTTGACAGCAATGCAGGTCCATTTGCACACTTACGTCCAAATGCTGTATTAGGCGAACGTGTTCACGTAGGAAACTTTGTAGAAGTGAAGAACTCAACACTTGGGGCTGATACAAAGGTGGGTCACCTAACGTACATCGGCGATGCGGATCTTGGCGAAGATATTAACGTTGGTTGTGGAACTGTGTTTGTAAATTACGATGGTAAAAATAAACACCGTGCGACAATTGGTAGCCATGTATTTATCGGATGTAATGCGAATATTGTTGCGCCAGTTACAGTGGGCGATGACGTATTTATCGCTGCAGGGTCAACGATTACTGAAGATGTTCCAGCTGGAGCACTTGCGATTGCGCGCAGTCGTCAAGTAAATAAAGAAGATTACGCTTCAAAATTACCATCTGCTCAAAAAGACTAAAATTTTTTCCAAAAATTTTTAGCAAAAATATTCAAAAATCAAACAAAAAACGGTATGATAGTACTATAAAATAAACTTCGGGGGTTATCATTGTGGAACATTATTCCGATCCTAATTTAAAAATATTCGCTTTAAGCTCAAATCGTCCTTTAGCGGCAAAGATTGCTGAAGAAGTCGGTTTAGAACTTGGTAAAGTTTCTGTCACTCAATTCAGCGATGGCGAAATCAAAATCAACATCGATGAAAGTGTACGTGGTTGCCATGTGTATATCGTTCAATCAACTTCTTATCCAGTAAATGATAACTTAATGGAGTTATTAATCATGGTGGACGCATTACGCCGTGCGAGTGCAAAAACAATTAACATTGTTATTCCTTACTATGGATACGCTCGTCAAGACCGTAAAGCACAATCTCGTGAACCAATCACAGCAAAATTAGTTGCAAACATGATTACTCAAGCAGGTGCAGACCGTGTGTTAACACTTGATTTACACGCTGCACAAATTCAAGGGTTCTTCGACATTCCAGTGGACCACTTATTAGGAGCTCCACTTCTTGCGAACCACTTCTTAGAAAACAACTTCAAAGATAAAGATATCGTTGTTGTCTCTCCTGACCACGGTGGGGTAACTCGTGCTCGTAAAATGGCTGAGTTCTTACACGCGCCTATCGCGATTGTTGATAAACGTCGTCCAAAAGCAAACGTGGCAGAAGTCATGAACATCATCGGTGAAGTAAAAGGAAAAGTTGCCGTATTAATCGACGATATGATTGATACAGCTGGAACAATCACTCTTGCTGCACAAGCGATTAAAGATGCAGGTGCGCTAGAAGTGTACGCTTGCTGTACGCACGCCGTATTATCTGGTCCAGCGTTAGAACGTATCAACAACTCAGTGATTAAAGAAGTAGTTGTAACAGACTCAATCGAAGTTCCTGAAGAAAAAACAGGTGGTAAGATTGTTCAAATCAGCGTTGACCAATTAATGGCGGAAGCGATTCGTCGTATTCACGAAAACCGTTCAGTGAGTCCGTTGTTTATCGAGAAATTTACTATTTTAGATTAATAAAGAATTGTTAAAATAAATGAGCCGAGGCTATTGCCTTGGCTCATTTTTGTTTATACTGAATCTAACATAGGAGGTTCGTATGGAACAAAAAGTGTCAAATAAAGCAGGGTGGTTTACCCTTATCTCATTTATTTGTGGGGTGATTACACTGCTGACGTTTGAAGAGATAGATTCATCTGTAAAAACTATTGAAAATATGGACGAAATCGGTGCAGCTATTTTATTGCTATTTTCAGCAATGACCATCGGCGGAATCTTCTGGATGGGGATGAATTATTGGAGAAAAACGCGTCTAGCAATTGAGGAGTTGCAACATACATCGGCCACTCCTGAAACGATTGAAGACTATTACCAAGCAACCGCAAAGGCTGTTCGCAAGGTTGGTTTTTCTGCCATCATATTGGCGCTCATGATTGGAGTGTTCTCGCAATTCAATAGTATTATTGAAGTGATTGGTTTGGTGGTGTTCCTATTTGGAATTGCTATTTGCTTATTATCGCTAGCTCCAAGGTCAATTGCCAAACAAATTCAGAAACAAAATATTCGATAATGTTGGAGGTCTTTCATGAAACTAGAGAAAGCAAAAAGTATTGCAGAAGCCTTGATGTGGTTTGGATTAGTGCCACAATGGATTTTCATGACCAGTCGTGGCGTCCCAGGAGGACTGTTGATTGCCATCTTCATCATGCCGATTCTCATGATTATGACGTTTGTGAGTTTCATGATGTATGTTTTCATTGCACTCGAAGAAAAATCGGTTAAAGATACTTGGTGGCAGCTACTTCTTACAGGTGCTTGGCTCATCTTTTTGTTATTGCTCTTCACTGGAGTCATTAGATATTGATAAAAAGGTTTAGGAGGATGATGTTACTGGAAACGAGTCGTTTTGAAAAACAACCAGGATTAGTAAAAATGCATAAGGTCGCTACTGTCTTGATGTGGATTCCTCATTATGTTCTGGCTGCTTTCGATGAGACTCCTTTAATAAGGGGAAACAAATGCAAGATAGCGCGGGTTATGGTACAATAATCCGGCAAGAAATAAGTGAACTTAGCGCACGAGTCGCACTCACTATTGGTGATGCAGCTCGTGCTTTTCGATTGATTTAGAAAAAGTCGTTCACTTAATAGACGATTTAAAGATTGAAAAAGGAGATTAAAATGAGTTTCAAAATTGGAGATATTCAAATTGACAATAGCGTAGTTGTGGCCCCGATGGCTGGGATTTCGAACTCTGCTTTCCGTGTTACTGTAAAAGAATTCGGTGCCGGTTTAGTCGTTTGCGAAATGATCAGCGACAAAGGAATTCAATTTCGTAATGAGAAAACATTAAGCATGCTTCATATCGAGCCAAACGAGTATCCACTAAGCGTTCAAATCATGGGCGGAAATAAAGATACTTTAGTCGAAGCGGCCAAATACGTTGCTGAAAATACAGAAGCGGCGATTATCGATATCAACATGGGATGCCCTGTAAACAAAGTGATTAAGGCAGAAGCCGGAGCGAAATGGTTACTCGATCCAAATAAAGTATACGAAATGGTAGCGGCGGTTGTAGACGCAGTCGATAAGCCTGTGACCGTGAAGATGCGTACAGGATGGGACCACGAGCATTTATATGCGGTTGAAAATGCCCTCGCTGCAGAACGTGCCGGTGCGAGCGCCGTTGCGATGCATGGGCGTACACGTGTGCAAATGTATGACGGGAAAGCCGACTGGGAAATCCTAGGAGAGGTGAAGAAGAACTTAACGCGCATTCCTTTAATCGGGAATGGGGACGTTCGCTCTCCAGAAGATGCCAAACGTATGATTGATATTGCAGGCGTGGATGGCGTTATGATTGGACGTGCAGCCTTAGCAAACCCATGGATGATTCGTCAAACAGTTCATTATTTAGAAACAGGCGAATTGCTTCCTGAAAATACCGTTCCAGAGAAAATCGAAATTGCGAAATTACACTTACAACGACTTGCCAACCTTAAAGGTGAAGCAGTCGCAACGAAAGAATTCCGTAAACTGGCAGGCTATTATTTAAAAGGAGTACCACGTGCTTCTAAAACAAAAGTAGCCATTAACGAAGCTGAGAATTTACAAACCGTAGAAGCGTTATTAGACCAATTCGTGGTAGAACATTTAGAACGTGAAGAACGTCAAAAACAACGCTTGGCAGAAATTTAAGCAAAAAGCCTTGAAATACTTTCAATAAAGCCTCTTCTTTTGGTACAATAAGGAGAGTTATGAAGAATAAGCAGCGTTCAAAGGAGGAACAAACGTGTCTTTCGAAGTAGAAACACAAGAAACATTAAATGACCAATTACAAGTTCGTCGTGAAAAAATGAGTCAATTACGCGAAAAAGGAATCGATCCTTTCGGTACTGGCTTCAAACAAAAAAATACAACTGAAGAAATCCACAAACAATTTGAAGGAGCTACAAAGGAATCACTTGCTGAGCAAGAGCCTGTAACCGTTCAAATTGCTGGACGTATGATGACAAAACGTGGAAAAGGGAAAGCTGGTTTTGCCCACATCCAAGACGGCAAAGGCCAAATCCAAATTTACGTGCGTAAAGATGCTGTTGGAGATGATGCGTACGAAGTCTTCACAAAAGCAGACTTAGGAGACATCGTTGGTGTTGTAGGGACTGTCATGGTCACAAACACTGGTGAGTTATCTGTTAAAGCAGAACAATTCGTTCATTTAACAAAAGCGCTTCGTCCACTTCCTGATAAATATCACGGATTAACAAACGTAGAACAACAATACCGTCAACGTTACTTAGACTTAATCAGTAACCGCGAAAGCTTTGACCGTTTCGTAACCCGTAGTAAAATCATCCGTGAAATCCGTCGTTACTTAGACGAACGTGATTACTTAGAAGTTGAAACTCCAGTACTACACACATTAGCGGGTGGGGCAAATGCTCGTCCATTTATCACACACCACAATGCGTTAGATATGGAATTATACATGCGTATCGCTACTGAGTTACACTTAAAACGTTTAGTAGTAGGTGGGATGGAACGTGTATACGAAATCGGACGTGTTTTCCGTAACGAAGGTATCGATACAACTCACAACCCTGAATTTACTTCAATCGAAATCTATACAGCTTACACAGACTACAAAGATGTCATGGATTTAACAGAAGGAATCATCTCAGACGTTGCCAAGAGAGTATTAGGAACAACATTAGTTCCTTATGGCGAACATGAAGTAGAATTAAAAGCTCCATGGAAGAGAATTCATATGGTCGATGCGATTAAAGAAGTAACAGGTGTTGACTTCTGGCCACATATGACAGACGAAGAAGCACGCGCTATCGCGAAAGAAAAAGGCGTGAAAGTCGAAGATTCAATGACATTCGGCCATATCGTGAATGAATTCTTCGAAACATTCGTTGAAGAAACATTGATTCAACCAACATTTATCTACGGACATCCAGTGGAAGTATCTCCATTAGCCCGTAAAAACGATGAAGACCCACGCTTCACAGATCGTTTCGAATGCTTCATCTGTACAAAAGAGTACGGAAATGGCTTCACGGAGTTGACTGACCCAATCGATCAACGTGAACGTTTCATGAAACAAGTAGAAGAAAAATCTGCTGGGAACGACGAAGCGCATCCGCATGATGAAGACTTCATCCAAGCGTTGGAATATGGTTTATCTCCAACAGGTGGGGTAGGTATCGGAATTGACCGTTTAGTTATGTTACTAACAAACAGCCAATCAATTCGTAACGTTCTATTATTCCCAACGATGAAAAACTTAGACTAATATTGAATTTAGTGCCCCGTTTAAGGTTCGCCTTAGACGGGGTGCTTTTTATTTAACCGCAATTACCAAATATGGAATTTGTACTGACCCCAAAAAGTTAGACAATTAATTTAAGCAAAGGATTTAGTTCTGTATTGCACAGGACTAAGTCCTTTTAATTTTACTTTGATTCGTTTGTTGTTGTAATAATCAATATAGTCGA
>ERZ1699254.109-NODE-109-length-42017-cov-4.668131_pt1 | contig 42017 bp, 36 predicted proteins | sample MGYA00581522_ERZ1699254 | MGnify/ENA primary metagenome ERZ1699254 (study PRJEB42319, sample SAMD00040329) | human oral metagenome | material: saliva | host: Homo sapiens | study: EMG produced TPA metagenomics assembly of PRJDB4115 data set (Metgenomic analysis of... | reverse complement strand
GATTGCCTTTAAAGAAAGCAATAATGGCTTCTACAATTAACCAAATTCCTACAATGGTCGGAATGACGACCGGCAGGGTCACAAAGCCATAAGCAACGAGGTAAAGAGCTAAGAGAAGACTAACAAACCCTTGGAAAAGATAAACAGGTGAGCGAAGCTCTTTTGGTGCAGAGAAATAGCCTAAAATAGCTGCTATAGAAGAAACCAGTAAACCAAATGCAATCCACCAGCTGTAAACAACAAGATTAGCTACTGGGTTTGTAAATAGCAAAAGTCCTAAAAAGACAAAAACAACTCCTGAAAGGAATAGCAGTAAACGATTAGAAAATTTCATTTCAATACCCCCTATATAGTATAGTATATTTTGATAATAAAACTATTTTACCTATTTTTATAGAAAATGTCAATAAAATAAATAGAGAGTTTGGAACTTTCAGTCTGATTTGCAATAAATATCCACCGGCTTATGTAAGTTAGACAGAAAATCTAACTTTTAGGGTGCACTTCATGCCTGGCAGTTCGAAACTCTATTTAGTTAAATCCAAAGAATCGTTGTGTGACGGTGTAAATTCCGTTTGACAGAACTTGTCCCGGTTTATTTTTGGACATCGCAATTTTACTGACCACATTTTTGCTAATGAGTTGGAAAACTTCTGGATTCGCTTCTTTTAAATCAGCAAGTAAGGCTTCCTTCTTCTCTTGATGCTCTGGTAGGCCACCTTTATTGAGCAGCGCACAAGAAATCACCGTTGTAATCTCTAAATGGTTTAATAAGTAGTTCTTCAAGACAGTTGGAAATTGCCAATCGCTATGGTAATTCGCCATCAATAATTCATTCACGCGAATTTGTTGGTCGATACGGCTAATCATGACTTTCTCGTTCACGGATTGATCTTCACGACCGATAAAGTAACGGTAGAAGTCCACGTTCATGTAGAATAAAGTCTTGCTACATTGAAGCGGTACGAAGACAAATAAATTATCCACGTAGAAAGTATGCTCTGGCAACTGCAAGCCTGATTTACGAAGCAAGTTCATATTGTAAATGAGCGAGTGCATCATCATGTATTTTCCACGACGAAGCGGCTTCGCATCATCCCAAGTAAATACTTGGTTTTCAGGGAATGCTGAACTATAGCGCATTATTTTCTTTGTTTTCGCGCCTTCTTTTTCATAGACGAAGTTCGTAATGAACACATCTACTTCTTCGCCAGTTTCTTCGAAGCGTTGTAATTGTTCTAAGATTTTTAAATACGCACGCACATCCACCCAGTCGTCACTATCGACGACTTTGAAGTACTTCCCTGTTGCATTCGCCATCCCCGTATTTACGGCTCCACCATGACCTTTGTTTTCTTGATGGATAGCACGAATAATCGTTGGGTAAGCTGCTGCATATTGGTCAGCGATACGAGCTGTGTTGTCTTTAGAACCATCGTTAATGATTAAGATTTCGACCTCTTCACCACCAGCAAGGAGCGTTTGGATGCAGTAATGCATATATTCTTGAGAGTTGTAGCATGGGACCGCAATGGTTAATAATTTCATGGGGGGTACCTCTCGTTTCTAGTAAACTTGTCTTATTTACTATACCATTTTTTCGGTCATTTTGTCAGTTTGACTACCTCTATCCTTTTACAAAAAGCCCTCTTCACATGGAAGAAGGCTTCAACAATACTGTTGCTCTTTTTATGCTTGTTGTTTTTGTTCTTTTCGTGCAATCCATGGAAGGACAAGTCCGAGTCCAAGAAGCGCAAATGGCATAATGATATTTGAAATTAAGACAAACCACCATTCAGATGGATTTTGCGCATAATCCACTTGTGGTACCATTCCGAGAATACATGCAAATGCGGTGAAGGCAAATCCCCAGAGTCCCATTAAGAAACCAAGTGTCTTATTGCTAATGAATTTGTATTCGGCATCCTTATATCTGTCCCAATGGCGATACAAGAACATAAAGGCGACAAATACCCACAAGAAGCACATTGGTGACACAATAGCATTCAAGTTTGTCATCCATACAACGACTGTATCAATTTCCTTAAGCCCTAAAGCCGGCATGATAATTAACGCTCCTGTTAAGATTCCTGTAAGTAAGTATCCATTCTTCAACGTTCCGTTCTTTGTACGTGCACGAAGCCAGCGAGGAACATATTCTTTGTCAGCACTACCTAGGAAGATTTGAAGCGGCGCATCAATAGAGAGGGCTAGTGTAGCTGTTTGTCCGATAAATTGCGTCAATGCATAAATCGTGACAAGTATATTTCCAATATTCCAGTGCTTTCCTAGTACCTCAAACGCTTGGTAGGCCCCATTTCTCATTAAGTCCTGAGGAATATTATTGCTATCAAAAATCATTCCCATCGCAAAGGATCCAAAAACGGCACAAATCCCTACCATGACCGCCATCGCAATCATCCCTTTTGGAAATGCCTTCGCTGGATTTTTTACCTTACGAACATAAGGAGACATAGACTCTGCCCCACCGACTGAAAAGACAAGAAGCGCAATCGTTGTAAAGTATGCGAAATCAAACTTTGGAATGTACGTTTCAAGCTTATCCATATTCGCAGTCGCTAGTTGTAAATCCGGTTTAATGAGTGGAACACCTACTGCTAATAGGATGAATAAAATCGACATGACAAACATCGCACTGCCCGCAATCGTTCCTAAAAATTTTAATACCCGAATTCCTTTCGTTGAAACATAAAGGATGAAAAGAAAGAATGCTAGGCAGACCGCAACGAGTAGCGGGATTGGAAGTTCATCCATAATTCCTGAGTGGCCTTGGAATACCCAACCAAGCGCTATCAGAATCGTTTGTGGTTTTTGCGCTAAATAAGGAATTTGGATGACCCAAAATGTCCATGCAGCAAAATACGCTAGCTTCTTCGTAGACGTATGTTTAATCCAATCACTCACCCCGCCTTCGCTATCTTGAAAAGTTGAACCGAGTTGTCCAACCATCAATGAATACGGGATAAAATAGATGACTAAAATAATGAGCCACGATGTAATAACCACAATCCCTTGTTGGGCGAAGTTATTAACGACATTTCCTAATCCCCAAACAAAGTTAAATGCAATGAGGGCTATCATCAGCCAGCTCATTTGCTTTTGATCTTTTTCTTCCATAATGCTAACCTCCTAATACCCAATCACCCATTAGTCACTCACTGAATAATGGTTGACCATTAAATTACTTGCGCGCAATAATACTTTATCGAGTAAAGCAGCTGTCTTTTCTTCGATGTAGTCACTCATTTGTTGATTTTCTGCTTCGAAGTCGATTGCTTCCCCTTTTTCAAGTTTGGCATCGACTTGTGCAATCATGGCTTCTCCACGAGATAAAGTATTCTTTTGATAACTTTCAATATCTGCTTGATGTTCTAAGTAATGCGCATCCGCAAGTCCAGCAATTAAGCGGCTTGACCAATAGAAGGAATCCGTTGAAACCTTCGCAGTAGTGTTTGCAAAATACGCTGGCGTTGTGTCCACTTGTGTAAAGAATGGAACAGCCGTTGTAAATGGCATTGAACCATAAGAGACCCATTGAATTCCTGTTGTATCATGCGGACGATTTGGACGAATTTGGAGGATGGCCGTTTGACTAGTACGATTAATCCCTACCGTACGGAAACGACGATTGCTCTTACCATCGCCTAAGTTTCCATAAGGATCATATGGCGTAAATTGATAATGCGTACTCATCGATTCTTTCACATCTTCAACTGTAATCTTGCGATATGGAACGCGTGCCCATGGAATTTCAAAGCTCGTTGGCGATTGTTCCACTTCTGGGTTAAACATGCGTTGAATATCCCAAGCACGAGGCGTGTTATACAAGCGGTCTTTATCGCGTTGGGAACCAAATGCGTAACGCGGATTGAATGATTCACCGTCAAAGTTCAAATTCAAGTGATGACGAATCATAAAGTCTTTCAAATCTGGGTCACACATAAAGTTTTCTTTGTCTTCAAAATCAAAGAAGTCGCTGCCGAGTTGGTTTGGATTTACGACATACGCATCATCCGGTACACGGCGAGCCATCCAGTGATGCCCTCCAATCGATTCTAACCACCAGATTTCATTCACATCAGAAATCGCAATTCCGTTTGATTCATACGTTCCAGCTGTTTCAAGGAAGTGTCCAAGACGTTCGACCCCTTCGCGTGCCGTTTTAATATAAGGCAACACTAAAGTGAAGATATCTTCTTCCCCAATACCCGTTTTCACGAGTGGGTCAGCCCCTAATACACGTGGATTTGTTGAAATCGTTTCTGTCGCGCTTACCGCTACATTATAGGCATTAATCCCCGCAGCTCCCCAAATTCCTTCGTTATTGATAGCATTTGGCATAGCTGTATAACGAACGGGATTGTCAGGTAAATCTGTTTCAAATCCTGAAATCACTGCTTTATAGTGACGTGGTTGGTCTTCTGGACGTACCACAATGAATTTCTTTGGAGTGAACTCTCCATTACATGAGTCCTCTGTACGCGCTACTAGCGTTGAACCATCGTAGCTGGCCTTCTTTCCGACAAGAATCGTTGTACATGAATCATGTTCTTGGTCAAATCTCATAAAAACTACCTCCATTTACTTTATTTCTACATTTAAATTATAGTCCTATTCGCACTAATTCTCAAAGGTCTCCGCACTATTTTTTCTCTGAATTTTCTTCCTAAGGATAGGTAAAAAAAGAACCTAGCGTAAACTAGGTTCTTCCATCAAACATTATTGTTTCATTCTACCTTTAAATAGCCCGTACAGCATAATCGCTGCGGAAATAATCCATAAGATTCCAACGATTGCGAGCACGTACTGAATATTAAAGTAGATTGCAGCCATACAAAGAATCATCCCTACAGCCACTACATAACGAAAATTAAAGGGTGCTACACGGTGAATATACCAAAAAACGAAATCTTCACCAGGATTTTTTGTCACCTTATAATCTTCTCTTAACTCTTGAAACTTCTCCATAAACTTCTCAACCATCTGAATCCCTCCTATTTTTTATCCGGAATTACCCAAAATAGATAGTAAGTAATAAACACTGTCAGCGCGCCAAGTCCAATTTTCACCGCCAAAATCGGGGCAAGGTAAATGGAAATGGCCATCAAAATATAGATATAAACAATAATTTTCTTTTTACGACTACGCGCAATCGACTTCGTTTCACGGTAATCTGCGACATAGAGCTGATACAGTTTCGTCTGCTGGAACCATGCCTCAAAACGAGTAGAACTCTTAGAGAAGCAGACCACTGTCAGCAAGAGAAACGGTGTCGTCGGTAGTACTGGAAGTACAATCCCGATAAGTCCTAGCGCTAGCGAAATCCACGCAATAATAAAATAAACAACTCGCATTCTTTTTCTATTCCTCCTCGGCTAATTGTGCCACTCTTCGTTCAATAAAATACTCTAATACCTTTGTAAAAATAAAGAGTACACTAACAAAATAGAAGAAATAGACAAAATAACTGATGGAGACATTAATGGCTAGAAGGAAGGTCGCCACAAGCACAATCACCCAAAACAGCTTCAGGGCGAAGATCCATCTTTGCTTCTTCATCCATTGCTTATCGGTTAATGTATGGTCACCCTTATCAAGTGCGATAATCGTATCAATAAACTTGGTAAAACGTTCTTTCAAGCACTGTCTCCTCTCTTTTAGTAAGCATAGTGTAGCATACCCCCAACCACTAGTAAATTTATTTTAATCGATTTTTAATACATAAAAAACGCCTCTTTTGAAATCTTACAATTCCAAAAGAAGCGTCGTTATTTATTGAATTATTTTTCATTTCTTAACTTCGTAATGAAGTGTTCGATACGATCTAATGCTGTCTTCAAGTCTTCTATTGAGTATGCGTAAGAGATACGTAGGAAGCCTTCCCCAGAGTCCCCAAAGGCTGTTCCTGGAACAACGGCTAAACGTTCTTCCTCTACTAAGCGCATTGCGAATTCTTCAGAACTCAAACCGAATTGAGAGATATTCGGGAAGATGTAGAAAGCTCCAAAAGGTTCAAAGCAAGGAATGCCTAAGTCTTTGAAACGTTTCACCAAGTAACGGCGACGTTGGTTGTAGCTATCGCGCATTTCTGCAATATCCTCTTCAGAATTACGAAGGGCATCAATCCCCGCATATTGGCTAAGAGTTGGGGCTGACATAATCGCAAATTGGTGAATTTTATACATTTGTTCCATAATAACTGCTGGAGCTAAGGCATACCCAAGTCTCCATCCTGTCATCGCGAACGCTTTTGAGAACCCACCGATTAAAATCGTACGATCACGCATGCCATCGATTTCGATAACCGATACGTGAGGTTTTCCTGTGTATGTTAATTCTCCATATAATTCGTCAGAAACAACGATAATATCATGGCGTTTTAATACTTCGCAAACCGCTTCTAATTCTTCACGTCCCATAACCGCACCAGTCGGGTTATTCGGGAAATTCATTAGAATCGCTTTTGTCTTCGGTGTAATCACCGCTTCAAGGTCTTCTGGTGTGATACGGAATTGATTTTCTTCTTTTAACGGAAGAATGACAGGAGTCCCGTCTGCCATTGTAACTGCTGGAACGTATGACACATAACCTGGGTCACAAATAATCACTTCATCCCCTGGGTTCAAAAGAACACGCATTGAAATATCAACGGCTTCACTTCCTCCAACGGTGATGACACATTCGTGCATTGGGTCATATTTCACCCCATGACGGCCCTCTGTAAAGACACACACTTCTTCACGAAGCTCTTTTAACCCTGCATTAGCTGTATAGAACGTACGGCCTTCTTGCAACGCTTTAATCGCTTCTTGACGAATATGCCAAGGCGTATCAAAATCAGGCTCTCCAACCCCTAGGGAAACAATATCCTTGTATTCACTCGCCATATCAAAGAAACGACGAATCCCTGAAGGTTTCAAATCCTTAATTTTATTGTTTAACATATTTTCTAAATTCATGGAGTAACCACCTGACGTTTATCATCTGCTTTACCGACAAACATTGTGCCGTGATCTTTGTATTGTTTTAATACAACATGTGTTTTAGTAGATTGTACTTCTTCAATCACTGAAAGACGTGAAGATACGAAGTTCGCGATTTCACGCATTGGTGCTTTTTTCAATTGCACCATGAAATCATATCCACCTGACATTAAGTAGACAGCTTCCACTTCTGGGAAATGATAGATTTTTTCCGCAATACGGTCGAACCCTTTTCCTTTTTGAGGATTTACTTTTAATTCGATAATCGCTGAAACATTCACGTTATCAGTTTTTTCCCAGTTGATTAATGTATGGTAGCCACAAATAATTTTGGCTTCTTCCATCTCTTTAATACGACGTTTCACTTCATCCACGTCAATTTCTAATAAAGAGGCAATTTCTTCTGGTGTTAAACGACTATTCTTCTCGATTAATTTTAAGATTTGCTCGTTCACTTCTTTGAACATAGGCTTTCCTCCTTTAGTCGCGTCCGCAACTTTATGTACTTATCTATTGTACCCTTTTTTCGCTAGAATTCCTAAGAATTTATTGCGACTTTATGAAATTTATAAATATTATCAAAAAAACTCTCTTCTGCGATAGAAGAGAGCTTTATTTCATTACTCTGCTGTTTGTTCAAAGTGAGCTACTAAGTCGTTGATAACACCACTGGATACAATCGTATCGATTTGTTTCATCGCATGGTACACGCTATCTGATTTTGAAGAACCGTGTGATTTCACGACTGCCCCTTTAAGACCAAAGAGCACCGCACCCCCGAATTGTGAGTAGTCCAATGTATTCTTTAATCCGTAGAACGTATTTTTGAGTAAGAGCGCTCCAAGTTTTCCTTGGATGCCTTGCCCTTTGATGCCCTCTTTTAGAAGCCCCATCATCGCAAGCGCTGTTCCTTCGATTGTCTTCAATACGGCGTTTCCTGTGAATCCGTCTGTCACAACGACATCCGCAGCGCCTGTTAAGATGTCACGAGCTTCCACGTTCCCAACGAAGTTTAAGCTGTCATCTTCTTTCAAGAGTCCGTAAACTTCTTTTGCAAGTTCGTTCCCTTTTCCTTCTTCAGCTCCATTATTTAATAAGCCGACTGTTGGGTTTTCGTAACCAAGAACGTATTTTGAATAATAGCTTCCAAGAATACCAAACTGATGAACGTTTTTCGGTTTACATTCCGCGTTTGCACCTACGTCCATCATAATAAATTGACGGTTTTCTTTTCCAAGAACAGGCAACACTGGCATTAATCCTGGACGGTCGATTCCTTTAATACGGCCAACTACTAATAATCCAGCCGTTAGAAGAGCCCCTGTGTTTCCGCAAGAGAAGAGCGCATCTGCTTCCCCTTCTTTCACAGCTTTAGCCGCTACGACCATTGAAGCGTCTTTCTTCGAACGAATCGCTTTAACCGGTTCGTCATCAGAGTTGATTTTTTCTGAACAGTGAATCACGCGAATATTTGGAAGTGATTCCTCCAAGCATGCGTTCACTTTTGCTTCGTCTCCGTATAATTGAAACTCGACAGTTGGCATTTCCTTTGCTGCAAGGACGACCCCTTGGACGATTTCTTTAGGAGCATTATCTCCACCCATCGCGTCAATTGCAATTCTTACCATTGTTGTTCCTCCTCTTCTAGCCACGTGGCCGTGAAGTTATCCATTGATTTCTTTCGTTGTTTGTTCGATAAATGCCTTCATGCGTTTTGTCTCGGCTTTTTCTCCTGCTGGATCTTCCGAGGCATAAAGGATTGCATCTTTACGTGCTTGTTCTAGTATATCATAATCTCGTATTAAATCGGCAATCTTAAAGTCTGGAATACCGGACTGTTTTACCCCAAATACATCCCCAGAACCACGGAGCTCCAAGTCTTTTTGACTGAGATAAAATCCGTCCGTCGACTCGCACATAATGCGCATGCGTTCTTTCCCATTTTCGGTCTTTGGACTCGCCACTAAAATACAGCTTGAAGCATGTTGTCCACGGCCGACACGTCCACGCAATTGATGGAGTTGCGCTAACCCGAATCGGTCCGCATCTAAAATCACCATCACTGTGGCATTTGGTACGTCCACCCCAACTTCAATCACCGTTGTGGAGACGAGTACTTGTAGCTTGTTGGCTTTAAAGTCCGCCATCACCGCTTCTTTTTCTTCCGACGGCATCTTCCCGTGTAGGAGTCCCACTTTCACGCGGTCTGAGAAATGTGCTGAAATCATGCGGTAAATCTCTTCGGCATTTTGCACATCGAGATGTTCCGACTCTTCAATCAGTGGCGAAATCATATACGCTTGTCGCCCTTCTTGAATTTGACGTTCCACGAAGTTAAAAATCTGCTCCATTTCCTGCTCGCGAACCCAAGACGTCTTGATAGGCTGGCGACCACGAGGAATTTCACTCAAAATAGAAGTATCCATTTCCCCGAAAGCCGTAATCGCAAGCGTACGCGGAATTGGCGTTGCCGTCATTTGAAGCACGTTCACGCCCGCTCCTTTTCCAGCGAGCGCCTGACGTTGTTGCACCCCGAAGCGATGCTGTTCGTCAATCACGACAAAGGCTAACTCTTTAAAGTTCACATCTTGTTGGAACAAGGCATGTGTCCCGATAATGAGGTTCGCCTTGCCACTCTCGATTTGCGCGAGTAACTCTTTTCGCTTCTTCTGCGAACGATTCATACTTCCCGTTAACAACACTGCCTTCAAAGATGTCCCTTGAATTAATTTTTCAATCGTTAACATATGTTGTTCCGCTAAGATTTCTGTTGGAACCATAAGCGCCGGTTGCTTACCTGTTAGAGCCGTTGCGACCATGGCAATCGTCGCCACAATCGTCTTCCCGCTCCCTACATCCCCTTGCAAGAGACGATTCATCTCATAAGGCGCACGCAGGTCAAAGCAAATCTCATTCACGACTTTCTTTTGCCCATCCGTCAGTTCAAACGGCAACGTCTGAATAAAGGCCTTCAACTCGGAATTATCATACAGCACCGCTTGCCCTTTTGTTTGCTGGTGGCGCTTCTGACGCATCCATTGCAAGCGCAGTTGATATAAGAAGAGCTCCTGGTAGACGAGCTGATACTGCGCACTCTGTCTTTCCAGTTCATCTTTTGGAAAATGCATTGCCCGTACAGCGTCTCTATGCCCCATCAAGTGGTGCGACGCCGTCAACTCTTCTGGCAACACTTCTGGAATTTTATCTTCAAAACGATCCATCGCCGTATGAACGAGTTTGAGAATCGTCGCCTGCTTCAACGATTTATTCGTGCGATAAACCGCCTCGACTTGGTCGCCTTCTTCGTCCTCCACGTTTCGGTTCGATAAGATTTTCATCCCCATCAAGGTAGAACGCTTTGCATCCCATTTTCCGTAGATAGCAATCTCTTCGCCCTGAACCACTTTATCTTTTAAATACGGCTGATTAAAGAACGCAACTTGGATGACTTGCTGGTCAATCGCCATGCGAAACGCCAAACGGTTCTTCTTGAAGCCGTAGTAGCTCACAACCGGTTGCGTCGCCACAAGCCCTTTTAGCGTGACTTTCTCTTGGTCCATGATGGTATTTACATCACGAATTTGAATATCTTCATATCGAAATGGGAAATGCGTTAACAAGTCATAGACTGTCTCGATGCCCAGTTCGGCTAATGGTTCTAATCGTTTTGGTCCAACGCCTGGCAAGACTTGCACACTTTGAAAGACTTCATTCATCCAATCACATCCTTTCTACTTTAATAAGTGTAATTCATGTTCTCTTTAATCGTCAAGAGGAAGGAAAATGAGGGAGGAGTTAAGAAATTTGTGCTAAATATTCCTTTCATCCTTTCGGATGTCTTCATATTCGCGTGAATAGCTGTACCGGAAGGAGCCTACTGTCTCCTTTCCTCTCGAGCCTCAAACTGATACTAGGAAATTCTTTCCAAGTATCAGTAATTCGCATCGAGTACGCTCGCTATTCATGCGAATATAGAATCCGAAAGGCTTCCCAGGAATATTTCAAAGCACTTCCCTCCCTCATTTTCCTTCCTCTCTCCTTGACCGTTACAGTGCAGGGAGTTTTGATGTGCATTCCACAAAGTGCAGTCTTCCCCTCGTTGAACCTTTCCGCAATAAAAATACTGGGGAGCACCCACAAAGTCTGCTTTTTCCCATTTGGAGGCGAGTGAAGACTCAAAAGCACGCGAAAACAAGAAAACACTCTCTGTAGAAGCACAATCCCCTGATGTGAGCACCAAAACCAACCAGATACACTTACTTATTAGATTAGAAGGCATCCTTGAGGATTACGGAGAATCATGCGGTTCGAGTTCACACTAAGCGCAATTCTCCTGGTGTGGTGTCCACGCCCACCATATACACTTACTTATTAATAGGAGAAAAACCGAAAGACGGAGAAACTTACGGATTCTATAATAACAGTAATGGGGAATGGTATTAAATGCGAAAAAGCTGGAGTTAGGAATTTATTCCTTACTCCAGCTTTGAGGCTTTAAAGGTGAGAGACTTCGGCTCGAACCGGTACCCCATTACAGTTATTATAGAGGAATCCGTAAGGATTCGAAGTCTTTCGCATTATTAAAATTATTCTACAGATAATAAGTAAGTGTATACTGGTTGGTTTCCTTCATGGACTTCAACCTCTACATCAGGGTATTTCGCTTCTACAGCTTCAGTGATTTCTTCCACTTCGCTTGCGTCTGCGTCTTCACCATAGATGATTGTTAGGATCTCTGAATCGTCGTTGATCATTTTATCAATCGTCGCAAGAGTTGCTTCCTTACGGTCCGCAATACTTACTAAAATCTTGCCATCTACAATCCCCATAAAGTCGTCAGTTTTGATTTCAACGCCATCAATGTTTGTATCACGAACAGCGTTTGTAATTTGACCACTTGATACAAGAGCCATTTGTTCGCTCATTGCAGCTTGGTTCTCTTCTAAGCTTGCTTCTGGATTGAAGGCTAATAATGAAGCTAACCCTTCTGAAATTGTACGAGTTGCAACGACGGCAACTGCAGCATCTTCTGATACTTCAGCCGCTTGGTTTGCAGCCATTTGAATGTTTTTGTTGTTTGGTAATACGATGACTTTTTCAGCATGCGCCTCTTTTACCGCTTGAAGAATATCTTCTGTACTTGGGTTCATTGTTTGACCACCGTTGATGATTGTCGTTACACCCATGCTCTTGAATAATTCTTGAATCCCTTCACCTGCAGCAACTGCTACGATTCCGTATTCCGCTTTTTGTTTTTGCGCTGCTTCTTTAACTTTTGCAGTGTAGTCTGTTTTTAACACTTCTTCGTGTTGCAAGCGCATGTTGTCCACTTTCACTTTCATTAATGAACCGAAGCGTTGTCCGTAGTTCATAACTTCCCCTGGACGTTCTGTATGCACGTGTACTTTGATAATTTCATCGTCAGCTACCACTAATAAAGAATCTCCAAGTTCGTTTAAATAGTTACGGAAAGTATCGTAGTCGAATGTATCTACAACAGTTTCGCCTTCACCGATTTTCACCATGATTTCAGTACAGTAACCGAATTTGATGTCGCCTGTTGATACGTGTTCGTAGTCAACGCCTGCTTCGTGGTGAGCCACTGAAGTTAAATCGATTTTATTGCTTTGTAATGATTGAACAGGAACTGCTTCCCCTGTTAATGCTTCGAAGAATCCGTGGTAAATGAATACAAGACCTTGACCACCTGAATCCACTACGCCAACTTCTTTTAATACTGGTAATAAATCTGGAGTTTTCGCTAATGCTTTTTCAGCACCACGTAAAACAGATCCCATTACTTCGATGATGTCGTTTGAAGTTTCTAATTTGCGAACGCCACGTTTAGCTGATTCACGAGCAACAGTAAGGATTGTTCCTTCTACAGGTTTCATAACCGCTTTATAAGCAGTTTCCACACCGTTCGTAAATGCTTGCGCTAATTCTTCACCAGTGATTTCTTCTTTACCGACAACGGCTTTTGAGAAACCACGGAATAATTGAGATAAGATAACCCCTGAGTTCCCACGAGCACCCATTAATAATCCTTTTGCTAAATCTTGTGCTAAATCACCTACAGTTGTTGCTGTAGAGTTCGCAACACGTTCCGCACCAGATTTGAATGAGAGCATCATGTTTGTCCCTGTGTCTCCATCTGGTACTGGGAATACGTTTAATGAGTTTACGAATTCTGCATTTTCAGATAAACGCATTTCACCGATTTCCACCATTGCGCGGAAATCTTGAGCCGTAATAGTTTTCATAGTTGCCATATTATTCTTATTTCCTCCTGACTAGAATCAACAAGCATTACGCTTCGATGATTTTAACTCCTTGAACATAGACATTCACTGTTTTTGCAGCAAATCCTAACATTGTTTCTAAGTTATATTTCACTTGTTCTTGTACGTTTCTACAAATCGCAGAAATTTTTGTACCATAACCTACAATAATGTATACATCCACTGCAACACCATCGTCTTCTTGACGAATCACAACCCCACGAGTGAAGTTTTCTTTCTTCAAGATTTCATTAAAGTTGTCGCGGATTTGATTGCGGCTTGCCATACCAACAACACCATAGTTATCCGTAGCGGCCCCACCAACAACCGTTGCAATCACTTCATTGCTAAGTTCAATTTGTCCATTTTCTGTTTGAATTTTTACTGTCATACAAATACCTCCCTTAAATGTATAAAGGTGTCTGTCTAATTTTTAGACAGATTGACACATTATTTCTATACTATAATATCATATTCCAAGCGGTTTACCTAGCCTTTTACCAATTTTTAACCCTCTTAGAAAACTGACTAACCAGTACGCTTGCAATCTATGGTCAACTATGCTAAATTATTTAGGTATATGATTTAGTTCAAAATTATATCAGCTGATAATGAATTAAATAAAGGAGGAGAATAACAATGGCTAAAGTATGTTATTTCACTGGACGTCGTGCTGAAACAGGTAACACTCGTTCTCACGCTATGAACGCTAACCGTCGTACTTGGAAACCAAACTTACAAAAAGTTCGCGTTTTAATCGATGGCAAGCCTAAAAAAGTATGGGTTTCAACTCGTGCATTAAAATCAGGTAAAGTAGAACGTGTTTAATACAGAGCACTATTAAAAAGAGCTTAGGCGATATCCCTAAGCTCTTTTTGTTTTTCTAAAAATAAATAAGCCGAAGGCTTGAAAAGAGAATTGAAACTGCTAAAAGACATTCAAAGATATTTGAAGGAATGCATAGCGGAATTTAGTGTAATGGTACCGGCAGGAGCCTGTGGTCTCCTTGCCTACCAAGCTTCAAACCAAGGATAAGCGACGAGTCGCTAACCCTTGGTAATTCACATTGGTTACTTATTCATTACACTAACCGCTATTTCCTCAAATATCTTTTTCTGTCTCTAGAAGTTTTCGCTCTTTTCAAGCCTCTTATAAACCAAAGAGTAAGGATCCGCCACTCTTTTCAACTCTACTTTACCTGAGATTAATGCCAGGAAACCAAGGGACCATGGGTGGTGCTTCTCATGAGGTTAGAGGAATGTGCTTTTTTTGAGTTTAATTTCAAAAAAATTGAGTTTGTGAAAAGGCTATAAGATAGAGGTTTAAAGCAATCTCAAGGAAATGAAATCTGTTTACATCATTTACAAATTCTGAAGTTTGTTGGATTTTTCAACCTTCAGAAAAAGCTTGGCAGTAAGAAATATAGAGTGCATCAGAATGAAAACAACAGCGGACGTAAAAATTCCAAAATTCACTTATAAGTGAATTTCGGGATTTCGACTGTCTTTGTGAAAAAGAAAAAACATCGCACAAAATTGTACGATGTTTTATTTTATCTCCAATGATCTCGGGTTTGGGCTACTAAGATGAGTCCTTTTGTGAAGGAAATGGTCATCTTGTCACTTGTAAACTCATTGCTAACAAGTGCCACTGGGTATGCGTAGCTTTTGGAATCGAGCGTGTATTTGACATCGATGAGGGTTACATTTTCCACAGGAGTCATACTAATAAAGGAAAGGTACTTCGTAAAGTCCATCTTTTCAATCGTGTATGTGCCTGGCTGGATGAAATTCACGACATTCGTTGCATCCTCGAACACCACATACGGAATGAGCGGTGCTAAGTCAGGTCGCATCATCGTCCACAAGGTACTAATCGCGTGGTCCACTCGTCCGCCAAAAGAACCGAGTACATGAATCGGTGTCTCTTTGTAATGCTCCTTCACCCATAATAAAGCTGCCTCAAAGTCAGTATCGTCTTTTTCAGAAGGGAGCTGGACAATAGTGCCTGCTGCTTCATGAATCAAGTCGCGCTGTTCTTTTGTGACAGAATCAAAATCCCCAATCGCTACTTCCATGGGAAGATGCTGGTCTAATAACCGAAGAGCGCCGCCATCGACTCCGACAAAACGGAAGTCTTCATAGGCCTTACCGTATCGATTTTCTAAGAGCGCCTTGATGTTCTCTTTGGTGTTTGGTCCTCCCAAGACAATCACAACTTCCATCTTCGTCCCTCTTATGCTTCTTTAATTGAATCAATCGCAGCTTTGATATCTTCTGCGTAGTATACATATGAACCGGCAACGGCAACGTCTACCCCTGCTGCAGAGCAAAGTTTCGCTGTTTCGCCGTTCACTCCGCCGTCCACTTCGATTAAGTAGTGGTAGCCTTTTTCTTCGCGTAATGCTACTAATTCACGCACTTTATCCAATGTTTCTGGAATGAATGATTGACCGCCAAATCCTGGATTTACTGTCATCACTAACACTAAGTCCACTTCGCTCAAGACTGCTGAGATGGCACTGACTGGTGTTCCTGGGTTGATGACAACACCTGCTTTTACGCCTTCTGCTTTAATCGCTTGAAGCGCGCGGTGGATATGTGGCGTTGCTTCCACGTGAACAGAGATGTAGTCTGCTCCAGCTTTTGCGAATTGTGGAATGAAACGTTCTGGGTTTTGTACCATTAAATGGCAGTCTAATACTAAATCCGTTACAGGACGTAATCCTTCAACGATGTTTGGTCCTAATGTTAGGTTTGGAACGAATTGTCCGTCCATGGCATCGATATGAATCCAGTCTGCTCCTAATTTTTCGACTTTCTTAACGTCTTCTCCTAATGTTGCAAAATTTGCGCTTAAAATTGATGGTGCTACTTTCATGTTCTGTCTCCTCTGACTATTTTTTTCTTTTATATACTGGTTTTCTTTGGTCCAGTTCTTCATAGAAACTCAAATAATGGTCGTATCGCTCTTGCCAAATGTCTCCTGACTCCACTCCTGCAATCACAGCGCAGTTTGGCTCATGTTGGTGCGAACACTCTCTGAATTTACATTCATGCTCTACTTCGACAAACTCTGGGAATAAATGCGGTAAGTCCTCTTTTTCAATATCCATAAAATCAACCGTACTGAATCCCGGTGTATCCGCAATCCATACGCCTTCGATTTCATGAAGCGATACATGACGAGTCGTATGACGCCCACGCCCTAACGCATTCGAAATCTCTCCTGTTTCTTGGTTTAAATCTGGAATCATCTCGTTCAGCAAGGTAGATTTTCCAACCCCTGACTGCCCTAAGAAGATGACCTTCTCACCACGTAGACTTTCTAACAATGGTGCCTTATCCTTCATCACTTCTTGCCCGAAATAAACGGAATAGCCGATTTTCTCATAACGTGCTTTTACGTCCACGAGGCGTGACATCCCTGCCACGTCCAGCAAGTCGGTTTTCGTAATCATGATGACTGGTTTCACATCCAAGCCTTCCAAGTAGACAAGGAAGCGATCCACTAGATGCGTCGAAAATTCTGGCTCGACAGCCGACATCACGATAATCCCGACATCCACATTGGCGACAGGCGGTCTCACGATAGCATTCTTTCGCGGCAAGATTTTCGTTAGCGTTCCTTCTTGCAAGTTACTACTCTCGAACTCCACCACATCCCCAACAAGTGGCGACTGGCCTCGTTTGCGGAAAACTCCACGTGCACGCGTTTGATAGATGACTCCATCCGATTCGATATAGTAGAACCCGCTCAACGCTTTAATAATAATTCCTTGAGTCATAAGTACTCCTTCAAAGTAAAGATATCTTTATTATATAGTGTACGCCAACACATGACAAATGACTTGAAGAAAAAAAGCATTACTGAAAGGCACTGACCCCCGTAAATGAGAATTAAATAAAAACACCCCAAAAGTTAGATTTTCTGTCTAACTTTTTGGGGTCAGTATACCCATTTTAGAACCTATTCTTTGATTTTCAATAAGCGTAAACTGTTTAATGTTACAAGTAAAGTTGCTCCCATATCAGCAAATATCGCTATCCAAAGTGTTAACCAACCGGGCATGACCAAAAGTAATGCCACTAATTTAATCGCCAAAGAGAAGGTAATGTTTTGCTTGATGATTGCTAAAGCCTTACGACTTAATTTTATTGTATATGGCAATTTACTCAAATCATCAGACATTAAGGCGATGTCAGCTGTTTCTAAAGCTGTATCAGTTCCAGCACCACCCATTGCTACACCAACGGTAGATGCCGCAAGGGCTGGAGCATCATTCACGCCATCTCCGACCATCCCCACACTTTGATGTTTTTCTCGAAGTTCTTTAATAAAATTAAGCTTATCTTCTGGAAGTAAGTCAGCTTTAATATCCGAAACACCAACTTGTTTTCCGATGGCTGTTGCCGTTCTTTGGTTATCGCCTGTTAGCATCACTGTTTCGATTCCCATATTGTTCAACTTGCCGATAACTTCTTTAGACGATTCCCTCATTTCATCGGCTACGGCAATAAACGAAAGAATTTCTTTTTCTGTTCCTAACACCATCACCGTTTTACCTTGAGTTTGCATATCGGCAATTTTTTCTTTTTTATCGCTTGAAATGCTTCCGTGTAATTCCTCAAAAAGATTTTGACTTCCCACATAATACATTTCATTATTTATTTTGGCTTTAACGCCTTTACCTGTAATGGATTGAAAATCCTCTACTGTTACTTCATTGAATTTTAATCCATTTTCTTCTGCTTTTCGCATAATCGCTGAAGCAAGAGGGTGCTGCGATCCTTTTTCAATGGCTGATGTTATGGTTATTAATTCATTTTCATTTCTACCATATGTCACAATGTCTGTTACAGCTGGAATTCCTTTGGTTAATGTTCCTGTTTTATCAAAGGCTATCGCTTTTAAGTGTCCTGCTGCTTCTAAATGGATACCACCTTTAATTAATACACCATTTTTCGCTGCATTTCCTATTGCTGTAACCACAGCAACTGGAGTTGAGACTACTAAGGCACAAGGACAACCAACCACTAATACAGCTAATCCTTGATAAATCCATTGGCTCCAGTCTCCGCCAAATAATGGTGGAACTACTGCAATTAAAAGAGCTAGTATGACAATAGCTGGTGTATAGTATTTTGCAAATTTCTCGACAAACGCTTGAGAGGGGGCCCGTTCTGCTTGGGCTTCTTCTACCAAGTGAATGATTTTTGAAAGAGTGGTATCTTCAACTCGTTTTGTTACTTTAACCTCAAGTAACCCTTCTTCATTCAAGGTTCCTGCAAATACTTCATCATTTGTGATTTTCGTTACTGGAACGCTTTCACCTGTAATCGCAGCCTGATTTAATGTCGATGTACCTTTAACCACTATTCCATCCATTGCTAACTTTTGCCCGGGCTTAACTATCATGATGTCTCCAACTTGAATCTCATCAACATGAATCATCATTTCTTCATTGCCTCGTCGAATTAACGCTTCTTTTGGGGCAATATCCATTAAAGACTCAATAGATTGACGTGCTTTATCCATTGAATAACGCTCTAATGCTTCACTAATCGCAAATAGGATAACAACGGTTGCCCCTTCACCCCATTCACCAATAATTGCAGCTCCTATAATGGCAATAGTCATAAGCGTATTCATATCGAAATTTAATCTGCTTAAATTTTTGAGACCTTTAATAAATAACGAATATCCACCGATTAAAATGGACGCTGCATAACCAATTGTCGGTAGAACATGCTCTTCACCATACTGCTCTCCTAAGAACCAGCTAACTACAAGTACAAGAGCTGATATATATACCTTAATGTTTTCTTTCTGCTTCCAAAAAGGTTCTCCTTCTACCCTTTGTTCTTTTTCATCTCGAATTTTTAAATTTTCAAATGCTCCTGCTTTTTCTAATTCTTCAATGGTTGTCGTCCCTTTAACATAAACTTTAGATGCTCCGAAATTTACTTTCGCATCCTGAACACCGGGAAGTTCTTTAACATTATTTTCAAAAATGGCTGCACAGTTAGTACAAGTGAATCCTTGAACACGATAGGCTTTCATTTCTTCTTCGAACTGTTTTGCTTTCCCACTAGACATTGATTTTCACCTCTTTCTTAAGTGCCAATGCAATCATCATAATTTGTCTGATATGCTCATCATCTAATGAATAAAATGCAAGTTTTCCCTCTTTTCGAAACTTCACAATCCCTTGCTTATGGAGCGTTCGCAGGTGATGAGAGGCATTTGCAACCGTAACACCTATAATATTTGCAATATCACACACACACAGTTCGTCATCTTGACACAATGCATAGGTAATTTTTACTCTATTTTTATCTGCAATAGCTTTTAATATTTGGGCAACACTAGAAATATCTACTGTCTGTAAATTATCTTGTATTCGATTGACCTTTTCTTCGTCATAACAATAAATTTCACAAGTATCTTTTTTAATCATATTCTTACCTCAATATCATTCAAGTATTCGTTTGAACATAGTATGACCCTTTTCATTAATTAAGTCAAGTGTTTTTTGGCACTGACCCCCGTAAATGAGAACTAAATAAAAACACCTCCAAGTTGGATTTGACACAATATAATCAAATGCACATGGAGGTGTCTTTTTATTAAATTCTCACTTTTTGGGGTCAGTCCCGGAAAGCCAGCAATGCTTTTTTCTTCAATATTTATTTGTGCTCCCACAGACGGATGATGTGGCCGTCCACTTCGCGTTCGCCACGATAGTTGTAGTCACGCTCAAACGCCGTGCTGTTTTCTGGAAGGAAAGTTGGTTGATCACCGTACGTAAAGTTATACACTTCTTTTCCGTTTTCAACAGAATGGCTCATACTTGCATCTACCTTATAAGGATCCGAAGAGGTATTGCCTTGAACGTTCGAATCAATGATTTTTACTTTTCCATCTAATTCCACACCGGCATGCGTAATCAACTCATCCGTATACACCGGGTTCACGAATACATTGTTTTGAACCGTAATGCCTTTAATAGGTCCAAATGTTTCTTCAAAGTCGATGTTACTACGAGGTTTTGAATGAGGCCAATAGAAATCATTCGTCGTCCCTGAATTTACAATCATGTTATCCTTAATTAAAATCTCGTTATTATCATCAAACCCGAGTCCAAAGCCTTCATTCGCAAAGACCGTAGACACACGAATTCCAGCGCCACCACGGCTATCTTTAATCAAGTTATTCGTCACTTTATGATTTTTCCCGCCGAAGATACCAACACCACCAGCTCTCCAACCAAGTTCAATGGTGTTATGTTCAAATGAATTGTTTGACGCATATTCCTTGGTATGAATACTACTTGAGAAGGTCGCTAGCGAGTCATCCCCATTGTTACGGATATTCGAGTTACGCACTACAGAATTACGTGTACCTTGCGTAAAGTTCACCCCATCCGCTAAGTTATTGCGGATACGGCTATTTTCAATCACCAAATGATCCGTGTATCTCATACCTATTGAGGCATAGTCGCCAATCCAAGCTCCACATTCGAAGTGTTCAATCCACATATGGTCGATTCTTGAATCTTTACCGAAGCTTCCCGCAAAGGCTTTGTATTGAGCCTTATCATCTAAATGGTCATAACGTGACGTTAAGGCTGATGTCATCGCAAAGTTGCTAAACGTCAATCGGTTAGAATCGTGGCCAATCTCGAAACCGCCTTGTCCTTTTGCATTCGTTGTGAAATTCAATTTCGAATACCACATTCCTGCTCCTGTAACCGTTAAGCCGTCAGCAGTAAAATCAATCTTTTTGTTAATCTTGAACTCTCCCACTGGAATATAAAGAGTTTTCTTTTGTTCAATCGCTGCTTTTAGCGCTTTTTCAAACGCAACTGTACTATCTTGTCCATCTTCTGCACCATACGCTGAATCTGTGATTGAAATACTATTTTCTGGTTGAGGAATAGGTGCAGGGACATTTTCTAACTCCACAAAATCTAGCGCCAATTCAACGCCATTATTTTCAATCGTCACTGTGTCTCCAGGATTCACGTGGACTCCGAAGAATCCATGCACTTCGTCAAAACTAAAGCGCGCATGACTATGATCCGTCGCCTTTGTATCATAGACATTGCTGCCATCCACATATTGATAGGCAGAGTTCGAATCCAAGTGGAAAGTGCGCATAGGCTCACCATTCACATAAACCTTGACTTCCCCTTTGTCTCCATCTTTAATGGAATAGCGCATTGTTAACCCATCTGCGCCTTCCTTCGCCGTGAACGTCACACTTCCGCCGTTGTCCACTTTCACATATGAATTATCGGAAGCTTCATACGCCAATTCATCAAATGTACGGTTATTGACGATTTCCGCATCCTTCAACTGACCGTCCACCGCTTCATAGCGAAGATAGTTTTGATTCGCTCCATATTGATTTTCGTAGTAAATCTCATCCGCATTTACCACATTTGTAGGTGCGAGCGCCACAGCACTAAGCCCAACAAGCGCAGCCGCTAGTAAGAATTTCTTTTTTCCGTTTGAAATCATCATGATTTTCATCTCCATTCGATTCATTCTTCACACTTCTATTTTAAAAATGGACTTTGAAGCTCGAATTGCTTTTTATGGAAAATTCCAAACCCCTTTTTAGAAATCCTTCCCCGCCTTTAAAAAATTTTCAAAGCTCTGACTACCTTTTTGGCAAATTTCTATCAAGAAGAATTCTAATTTAGCCAAAATGAGAAAAAACACCAACTTTCCGTGAACCTCTCCCATTTTCCAAATCAAAAGGCTTACATCCCCTCCAGTCTCGCGTATTCTAAGAAGACGGATTTACTCCCACATTCAAACGCACTTGTCTCGTACTTACTGAGAAGGATTTACGCAATCATAAGCACCTGAAAACGAGAAACTAAAAACCTTTGGATTTTATAGTAATCATAGTAGGGAATAAGAATCGAAATGAAATAGAGCCCCACAGCGGATGTTCCGCCATGGGGCTCTTTGAATTCGATAGGTGAGAGACTACAGGCTCTAGCCGGTCTCCTACATTCACTACTATAAACAAATCCAAGGATTTAGAAGTTTCTCTTCAAACCTTCAGTTTGTATTATTTGCGTAAACGTTCGATGTCTCGCGCGATTTCAACTTCTTCGTTAGTTGGGATGTTTAATACAGTAACTTTCGCACCTTCAGAAGAAATGATCGCTTCTGAACGAGTATCGTTACGCTCAGGATCGATATCGCAACCGAACCAAGTTAAACCGTCGATGATACGAGCACGAATTGTCTTAGAGTTTTCACCGATACCAGCAGTGAAGACGATAGCGTCCACACCGTTCATAACAGCAACATATTGTCCAATGTATTTTTGAACGCGGTCAACGAAGATTTCTACTGCAACTTTAGCATCTTCGTTTGTTGCACTTGCAGCTTCAACGTCACGCATGTCGCTTGATACACCTGAAAGGCCTAAAAGACCTGATTTTTTGTTTAAGATGTCAACCATTTCGTTAACGTCTGTAATGTTTAATTTGTTCATTAAGAACGCTACTAATGAAGCATCGATATCACCAGAACGAGTACCCATTGTAACCCCTGCTAATGGAGTGAATCCCATAGAAGTATCTACAGATTTACCACCATCAACCGCAGTGATTGAAGCACCGTTACCTAAGTGGCAAGTGATGATTTTTAATTCTTCAACTGGTTTACCTAATAATTCAGCAGCACGGCGTGAAACGTAGCGATGGCTTGTACCGTGAGCTCCGTATTTACGAGCTTTGAATTTTTTGTAGTATTCCATTGGAATGCTGTATAAGTAAGCTTTCTTAGGCATTGTTGTATGGAATGAAGTATCGAATACAGCAACACTTGTAATGTCTGGTAAGATGTGTTTGAATGCGCGCATTCCTACCGCTTCAGCTTTGTTGTGTAATGGTGCAAATTCTGCTAAGTCTTCAACTTGTTGGATAACAGTGTCATCAACTAAAGCTGAATCTTTGAATAATTCTCCACCAGCAACGACACGGTGACCAACACCAGTGATTTCGTCGAATGAAGAAATAATGTTTAGAGCTACTAATTGTTCTAATAATTTTTCTACCGCAACTTCGTGGTTTGGAATATCTTCTACCACTTCAAATTTTTGGTCGTCTCCATAGCTGATTGAGAAGATTGAATCACCTAATCCAATACGTTCTACTAAACCTTTAGCCACTACTTCTTCTTGTGGCATATTAAATAATTGGAACTTCAAGCTTGAACTTCCTGCATTAATCGCGATTGATTTTGACATGCACATTCTCCTTTAATTTCAAATTAAGCCCATTAGTGGGTCTAACAGATTTATTATAACATTTCTTGTACCCATTTTTCGAATGTTAGAGTGAATTTTCTGAATTTTTCTCTGTTCTTAAATTCTGGGATATCTCCAAGGAGCACTTGACTCACTTGTTTTGCGCCTTTTCCACGTTTTTGAACAATTAAAAGCGACTTACTAAATTGCACATCTTTGAAGAGATTTCGTGGAAATGCCAACATGGCTTGCACGTATGTTTCTTTTTGTAAATAAGAAAGCAACTTCTCTCCTTCAGATGTATCAAAAAGGTTCGTTGGAACGATAAAGAATCCAACTCCTGCCTCTTTCAAGTAACGCACTTGTTGCTCGATGAGTAAGTGATGCGCGAATGAATGTCCTTCGTCGTTTTTCGTTTCAAAACGAGCGGCATTCGCATCTACTGGATAGTAACCAACTGGTAAATCACTCACCACGAAGTCTTGCGGATCCACGAGTGAATCTTGCAAGCCATCTTGTAAGGAAGTCTTCACATCCAATTGCTCTAAGGCGAATGCTTGTAGGGCTAAATGCACAAGCACTTCATCATTATCGATGGCTGTTGCACTCGCAGTTTTACCAGCAGATTGTAAGAATAATAGAATCGTGCTGAGCAAGTTCCCACTTCCTGCAGCAAAGTCTGCAATTTGCAATGATTCGTCTTTCTTTGTCATTTGGTCGATCATATACGCTACGAGTAAACCGATAGCATCCGGCGTCATTTGATGGTTCATTTGTAAGCCATCTTCTTTAGCGGCTTTTAAGAACGTGAATTGAATCATACGGCGAATCTCTTCACTCGAATAGCTTGTTAAATCTAATTGTTGATACGCTTTGTTTAATTTTTCAGCGACTTCGTTACTTGGCAATCCTTCGACTTGTTGCGCAGTGTTATTGTTTACAATATTTTGTAACGTCTCACCAAGCGCCTCTACATTCGAATAACCGATTTCTTGTTGAAGCACCTCTACAGCTTTTGCCAATTCTTCGAACGCTTTAATTTCTTTACCTGCTTCGATAAGAATCCCTCCTTCTATTTTTAAGAGTCTTTGAGCTTTGAATCATATGAAATAGCTTCATTCACATTTTTTTGCTAACAAAACTACGAAGAACTTTCAAATTCTATAATAGCAATTATAGAGACATCTGAAAAGTTCGTAGTAGTTTTAAACTTGCTCAAATTTCCTAAAAAAAAGGATGTGACTGAATGTCACATCCTACTCAATATTATTCAGCAGCGATTACTGGATATACAGATACTTGTTTTTTGTCACGGCCTTTACGTTCGAAACGTACAATTCCGTCTACTTTAGCAAATAAAGTATCGTCTCCACCTCTACCTACGTTTTCACCTGGATGGATTTTTGTTCCACGTTGACGGTATAAAATTGAACCACCTGAAACGAATTGTCCGTCAGCACGTTTAGCACCTAGACGTTTCGCTTGTGAGTCACGTCCGTTTGATGTAGAACCGCCCCCTTTTTTATGGGCGAATAATTGTAAATTCACTTTTAACATAGTTGTGCACCTCCTTGATTGATTATGCAACAGTTACAGCTAGAAAGTCTTGATATTCCGATTGAATATCTTCTAACCCTAGTAATAGACTATTTAATAAAATTTGAGTTGTATGTTCTTGCTCTTTCGTCAAGTCTTCTACAACTTCCATATATAAGTAACCACCCTCAACCTCGTCGACTTCGACAATCGGTTGGTATCCTGCTAACTTCTCAATGCTGTTCACAGTTGTAATGGCTAAAGCCGATACCCCTGCGCAAACGATATCCGAACCATGTTCACTAAAGTTTGCATGACCAGTCATTTCAAAGGAAACGATACGTTGGTTCTTCTTGTGTACAGTCACTTGAATCATCGTGATTAAGCGTTGATTGCGTCAATAACAACTTTTGTATAAGGTTGACGGTGACCTTGTTTACGGTGTGAGTCTTTACGACGTTTGTATTTGAAAGTTACAACTTTCTTTTGACGGCCTTGTTTTTCAACAGTTCCTTCAACAGTTGCACCTGCTACGAATGGAGCACCAACTTTAACGTCATCTCCACCTACAAATACTACTTCTTCGAAAGTTACTTTGTCGCCAGCTTCTGCGTTTAATTTTTCAACGTAGATTGCTTGACCAACTTCAACTTTAACTTGTTTTCCACCAGTTTTTACGATTGCGTACATATTGCACCTCCTATATTTTAGACTAAGACTCGCCAGTTTAAAGTGCCGATTCCGGTCTTTTGTACTCTAATCCGAGCGGTTGTAGCTGTGGTGCTTCACAATTACAACACGACTATTTTAGCAAAAAAGAACGCCCCCGTCAACTCTAGTGAATAACGGGAGGCGTTCAATCATTAGACACTCTCAAACAGTGTTTTGAGTGGTTATTTTACACCTTGATATAGCTCTTCAAAAACTTCTTCTACCGGTGTTGTTTGGCCTTCTTCTACTTGTTTAATGGCTACCTTCATCATCTTGTCAAATTCTTCTGTTGTCAGTTCTTCACGTGATTTTGACGCATTTGGGATGGCTACATCAAAGGGAATTCCGTTATTTAGGATAATTTGTCTATAAAACATCTCTATCGCCACTGTTCGCGAAATTCCCAATTCCTCCAAAATTGCTTCAGCTTGCTTTTTGGTATCTTCTTTTATTCTTATATGCACACTTGCAGTTTTTATCTTCGCCATAGTCTCACCTCAATTACTCTAGTACCGTACCTCGATACAATATTCATGCGCCTTCCACCAACTGAATTTGCAGAATCTCTTCTACTGCGATTCGGCGGTAGCCTTCTTCTGTCTTCAGCGAGATTTCACTCTCGTATAATTCACTCACTTCGCCAATGAGCGTTTGTCGCATCATCCGATACGGAATCGTAATACTGGCCTGCAACTTCCCAACATACAATTGCGATAGCAACATCCATTTCTCTTCCATCGTCAGCATACTCGTCTGGTCAGCGCGTTTCTTTTCATCCTTTAAGGACGTCGTATGTTCAGACAGGAAAAATCCCATCCACTTCGCCATGCCGCGATCCTTGTGCTCTCTTGCCGAGCGATACGGCAAATACGCTCTTTCCATTATTTCAAACCGTCTAATCCTCCAGCGGAATGTCCTCCGACTAACTTGCTTCTAGCCACCACGCGCGAACCACCTTCCAGCGCGTTCCCTTTTAAAAGCGAGGTGAATCCGTATTGGTCGCGGACCGTATCAATCGCCGTCTGGAGCCTTTCTTCTTTCTCAACTGCTTCAATATCTTCGAATAGTGAAATGAGTCCAAAGCTTTCTTCGACAAATCCGGAATACCGCACCGCTACATTACGCACCGCACCTCCTTTGTATTTCTTACGAAAGAGTTCCAAGACCACTTCCGATAACACCGAAGTGCGATTCGTCGGGTCAATTTTGCGCTGCGCCTGTATCGACGACAAGCCTTCGTCCTTCGAGTAGCCTACATGAATCGAAACAACCGTCGCCTTCTTCTTAATTCTGCGCATTCGAATCGCCACCTGCTCCGCCATCTCGCGTAGCACGATTTCAATATCCCGCTGTCGAACATAGTTACGCGGAAGCACCTGCGAGTTCCCGAGCCCTCTTGATTTCGGGCGGTACGGCACATGCACATTACTCTCATCAATCCCATTCGCGTGAAACCATAAATCCAAGCCTACGACGCCAAGCGCTTGTTTCAATCGGTCGGGGTTAGCATTTGCCAATTCGCGAATCGAATAAATCCCTAGCGCATTCAGTCGCTTCTCCATCCGCGAACCAATCCCCCAGAAATCGGTCATCTCTGGAATTCCCCAGACCTTCTCTTCGACATCTTCATACGACCAGTTCGCTCGCATATGTGGGATCTTCTTCGCCTCATTATCGAGCGCTAATTTGGCCAAAAGCGGATTCGCATTCGACATGCCAACCGTCGAGTAAATCCCCGTCTCCTTCCAAATCGCCCGTTGAATATCCGCAGACACCCGGTCGAGCTTTTCCCGTCTAGACAAGGCATCATCCGGCACAAAATAATTCAGCGACGACGTTAAATCAACAAACCCTTCATCAATCGAATACGGAAAAATATCCTCTGGCCCACCGAAGTTTTGAAACACGCGTTGAATTTGCATGTTCACCTTAATATACTCGTCCATCCGAGGTGGCACGATATGCGTTACCTTCGCCCAGCCTTCGATAAACCGCACATACTGCGGCGTCACTTCGATTCCTTGACGGCGCGCATTGGCATAACTAAACTTGCGTGTTTTGACATCAAAGGGTAATTCATACGCACGACCGACATTGGATTTCCCGAAGACCTTCTTAAACGTTGGAGAGGATGCTAAAATCAAGCCCGCCGAATTATCCGCACGACTCATCACGCACAGCGACGTCTTCAATGGATGCAGCCCCCTTGCCACACATTCCACACTCGCGTAAAAGGACTTCATGTCCACAAAGGCAATGTCGCTTCTCGGTTCCTTCGAATAATCAAAGCAGCCCATCTTTATCCCTCCAACGGCATAAAGTTTCCAACAATCATTCCTACCACTCGTGGTTCTTCCTCATACGGAGCAAATAAGTCCGCATAGTCTGGGTTAAACGATACTAACCGCAACCCGTCCCTTTCACGGTACACGCGCTTAATAAACGTCTGTCCGTTCCATACCACCGCATAGACTGCCCCGTCATAATCGAATCCCGTCTCACGAATGAGCGCCACCGATCCATTGTGGTAGCGTGGTTCCATCGAGTCCCCCGATACCCATGACGCAAAATCATGCGCCAACTCTTCATCGTAGTAAACCGTATCGTAGTCTCGGTCGTTGTAAATCGTCGCCCCAATCCCGGCCGACATCTTCTCGTACACATGATACGCGACCAGTTTCTTCTTCATCGGCACCACTTTTGGCGTTTGTTCCTCGGTTGCTAGTGCGCGGACATAGCGTACCGCCTTCTCTTGATTTGGCGGCGTGAGCGTGTGGTATAATCGTACAATTTCTATTTCTGTAAAATATCCCTTTGGCACGGATAGAAGCTTCTCCAGCTGTTCTACCTTATCCGAAGCTGGCACCTTCACTCCACGCTCCCAAGCAGAATAAGCCTGCTTAGAGACGCCTAGTGCATTAGCGAGCTCTTGTTGCGTGAGTCCTTGCGCCACTCTTCTCTCTTTTAATTTCTCTGGTTGATACATCGTACACCTCCTACAAAACGTGTAAACCTATTTGGTTGACTTCAGTATAAAACAGTCCCTCGCCACTTGCAAGTAGAAAGACTGGTCGCCAATCAAATAAAAAAATGATACCGAAGAATCCAGCGGATGCCATAATAGCAGTAATGGGGGATGGCAACCAAAGTGAATTACTGACTCTAGGGAATTCCCGTAGAGTCAGTTTGAAGCTTGGTAGAACTTGAGACTTTGGCTCAAGTTGGTGCCCCATTACAGCCTTTATGGCCAAATCCGCTAGGATTTGAAGGTATCATTTTTTTGAAGTGTAGCATATATGTTACATTTTACTTTTTTTCATGCAAAAATCGCGCGAGAAAATTTTATACAAAGAACTCATTTCAACACTACGTAAATCAAACAAATTTTGTATAAGTGCGCTCCTCACTTTATAGGAGATCCCTTTAGAAATGGATCAAAGAATTCACTGCATCCAGATTTTTTATCATTTTTAAATAGAGCTGCTGAATAATTTTTATATCCTTCTATAACTAGAAATTCGGGCGATTATATTCTAAAAATTCAGTTTTCGGAATAGATCCAGCGAAACCCGTCGATTTTATTTTTCAATTTTTTAGACAAAAAAAGAAGAAACAAAGCAACGTCTGGCTGCTTCATTTCTTCTAAAATTCATTACATTTCTAAGCTAACGAATGAATAAGGAACTAATTCTTCTAGACGTAATTCTAGAATTTCGCCTTTTCCATTCAATAAGAATACAGGAGTATCTGGTCCGCAGAACTCAACCATCACTTGACGACAAATGTTACATGGTGGTAAGAATCCTTCTGTTTCCCCCGCAACGGCAATCGCTAAAATATCGCCTTTACGATAGCCTTGTGAAGCTCCGTAGAAAATCGCGCTACGTTCTGCACAGTTGGTTGCCCCAAACGATACATTTTCAATATTCGCTCCTGTAATCACACGTCCATCTTTATATAAAACCGCAGCTCCTACAGGGAATTTTGAATACGGACAGTAAGCATTCTTTAAAACTTCTTTGGCTTGCTCCATCAGAGCTACTTTATCAATTGTTGTCATGGGTTGTACTCCTTTTTTTGTGTTGTATTCCTATTATACAGATTTTATAGGGAGTTTCAACATTTCTCCCTGCCAATTTTTTACTAAAATTCCGACTCGAGTCCTATGCTCAACCCCTTCAACTATGGTACACTAGGCTCAATGATGAAAGGAGCTAAACGATGTTACAGCTACAACATATTTCAAAAGTGTATCATACAGGAAATCAAGAGTTTCACGCGTTGAAAGATATCTCGATTCGCTTCCGTGAAAATGAGTTCGTCTCGATTCTCGGACAATCGGGTTCAGGGAAAACCACCCTCTTAAATATCATCGGTGGACTCGACCAGTACACATCGGGTGATTTACTCATCCAAGGAAAATCAACAAAGCAATTTAAAGACCGCGATTGGGATAGCTACCGAAACCACACCATTGGGTTCGTCTTCCAATCCTATAATCTTATCGGCCACCAAACGGCGCTCTCAAACGTCGAGATTGCGATGACGCTCTCTGGTGTTTCTAAAGCAGAACGCAAGAAACGTGCTATCGAAGCGCTCGAACGCGTTGGGTTGAAAGACCATTTATATAAGAAACCAAATCAGATGTCTGGAGGACAAATGCAACGGATTGCGATTGCGCGTGCCCTTGTCAATGATCCAAAAGTCGTTTTAGCCGACGAACCTACAGGAGCGCTCGATTCTGAGACTTCTGTTCAAATCATGGATTTATTAAAAGACATCGCTAAGGAACGTCTGGTCATCATGGTGACACATAACCCAGAACTCGCAAAGACGTACTCCACTCGTATCGTACAAGTATTAGATGGAAACATCTTAAGCGACTCGAATCCATACGACCCAACCGAAGAAACCAAACAAGGCGACATTCAGTTCACGAAGACGAAGATGAGCTTTATGACAGCGCTGGCCCTTTCGTTTAATAACTTATTGACGAAGAAAGGCCGTACCTTCCTGACTGCCTTTGCCGGTTCCATCGGGATTATCGGGATTGCCCTTATTTTGGCTCTCTCAAACGGTGTGAGCGACTACGTGAAGAAGGTGCAAGAAGACACCCTCGTCTCTCTTCCGCTGACGATTAGCGAGCAGAACCACAGTAACCTGCTAGCGACCTCTCCGGATTTGAGCGATAAGCCTTATAAAGACAATAACGAGCTCGGTGTCAATACGGTGTTGACGAATTTATTGAAAAAACAAATTGGGAAAAACGACATCGCGTCCTTCAAGGCTTACTTGGACGAACACGCATCCGAAGTCGCAAAACTGACAAAAGACATTCGTTACCAATACAACCTGCAACCGTACATTTACGCTAGTGATACATCAAACGGTCCAAAGAGCATTCTTCCGTCGAACATAGCAAGCGAAGTCGACACGACGAACCAAACGATTAAAGGCTACTTGCAAAATATCGACTATTGGAGCCAACTTTCAAGCGACGAGGAGATGCTGAATGCGCAATATGACGTGCTAGAAGGTCGCCTTCCAAAGGATAAATCTGAAATCGTCCTTATCGTCGACGAAGATAACCAAATCAGTGACCTGCTCCTTTATAGCTTACGCATTAAAGACCCTAGCGAATTAAACGATGCAAAGAAACTCGACGAACTCAAATCACAAACGTATCAATATAGTGATTTCATCGGGAAAACATTCAAAGCCGTTGTGAACACGAACCGTTTCGTGAAAGAAAACAACCAATGGATGAATAAAATTGACGACGAAGCCTACATGAAAACGCAAATCGAGAATGGCCTCGAGCTTACAATCGTTGGCGTTCTTCGTCAAAAAGAAGGCACAAGTTCTGGTGTGAACTCTCCTTCTGGCGGTGTGGCTTATACAAGCGCTCTTATCGATTACACTTCTGAGCAAATTCAAAACAGTGACATCGTAAAAGAGCAAGAAGCCAACCCAACCATCAATGTATTTACTGGAAAAGAATTTGCCAAAGATCCAAAACCATTCAATTCGGCTGATTTAACCGAAGAAGAAAAAATCCAGTTGGTCAAATTGACGCCTGAACAACAAGCGCAATACATCCAACAATACAACGAAAACTCGGCTGCCACTTACGAGGAAAACCTCGCGAAATTGGGTGTCATCGACAAATCCAAACCGGCTGCCATCGAGTTCTACACCTCTTCTTTCCAACAAAAACAAGAGTTGAAGGACTTCATCAACGCCTATAACACAGCCAAAAAAGACGCCGGCGAAGACGACAAAGTGCTCGCCTACTCCGACGATATTCAAACCATCATGTCTTCGATTACGACAATGGTGGGCGTAATTACAACCGTACTCGTTGGTTTCGTTGCCATCTCGCTCATCGTATCATCGATTATGATTGCGATTATCACGTACATCTCGGTTCTCGAACGTACAAAAGAAATCGGAATCTTACGTGCAATGGGGGCTTCGAAGAAAGACATCCGTCGCATCTTCACCGCCGAAACAGCCATCGAAGGATTTATCTCAGGGGTGCTCGGTATCGCCATTACGCTCCTTGCGACACTTCCAATCAATGCCATCGTTGCGAAAATGACAAACGTGGAAAACGTGGCGCAATTACCATGGGAAGCAGCGCTTATCCTTATTGGTATCTCCATCGTCCTCACCATGTTAGCTGGACTCATCCCTTCACGCATCGCCGCGAAGAAAGACCCAGTCGAATCGCTCCGCAGCGAATAACAACTAAACTTCAAAAGGTGGATAAAGGCCTCAGCCTTTACCCACCTTTTTTATTGCCCCAATTAACATATTTGTTAATTAACATATATGTTAATTTCAGAAAGCCTCCCCCAGCACTCCTAGCCTAAAAAGCAAAAGACAACTCCGCTTCACACGACCAATTGCATTAGCCATGGGATGCACTGAATACTTTCCCTGAACTAAAAAAACAAAAACCCTCTGGACTCTATAGTGGGAACAGTAAAGAGGTGCAAGCAATGTGAATTACCGAGGGTTCGTGATTTATCACTTACCCTCGGTTTGAAGCTTGCTAGGAATTGAGACTTCGGCTCAATCCGGTGCCTTTACTGTCACCACTATGAAGATGTCCAGAGGACTTATTTTGTTTTTTTACAAGATTAGGCCAACGATCCCATTGGATCCCATGGCGCTAACACAATTGGTTCGCTGTTGAAAGCGTCGAGTTGTTCTTTTGTAAGAAACTCTTTTCTGACAACGATTTGATACGTATACTCATCCATCCACGCATCACTCATCATCCAGAACCCTTCAACCCCAGACTCTTCACCCCAACTGTTTTCCACTTTCCAACGATTTGGTTTTCCATCCACAAGGTTCACCCCTGTTAATACCATCGCGTGTGTCATTAAGCTATCGCTGTATTCAAGACGTTCTCCTTTAGTAAGTGAATAGTCGATTCCAGTTAATCCTTTAAGGTCGAAGTTATTGAGCGCAAGACGACCGTTTCCACGGTTAGAAGATTGACCAACATCGCAACCGAACCAGACTGACTCGCCTTGTTCTAATTGGCGAATCGCTAATTCTTTGAACGTTGCCATATCAAGGTTCAAGTAGCGCACTTGGTTTCCAACGACATTTCCAAGCATGTCAACAGTGTATGAACGGTTGAATGGTTTGTCCGCTGTTGGTGAGTTGATGATAGACACATAGTCGTCCAAGTTCAATCCCACGAATTGTTCGAAGAAGCTTTGTGGTGTCAAATTCAAGTGGCGGTGGAATTCCTTGTCTTTATCACGATATTCGAAGTCGAATGTTTCTGGCGGAGTTCCAAGAGTCACGCTAAGTAAGTCGTACACTTCTTGCATTAATTGTTTACGCGTTTCGTTGATTTCCTCTTCGCTGGCACCTCTTGCCACTAAGTCACGAAGTACTTTAGCGTCTTGACGAAGTTTTTTATTTAAGTATTTGTTCAAATCGCTTGAAGCCGAGCTTGAAAAACTTTCCGGCATCACACTCTTTGGCACAACCCCATATTTCTTGAAGAGTGACACAATCATATCCCATTGCCCACCGTCTTGTTGAGGTGTTTGTAAGAGAAAGGCTACATTGCGGCTTGTCACAGGTTCACCCGCTGTTTTTAAAATATTTTCATGGAAATAATTAGCCTTTTCGTATTTATCCCAGAAAAATGTATAGCTTTGTGAGAGTTCAAATTCTTCGAGCTTGAAGTTATTAAAGAGTCTGTGGCGGAATGTATTTAGCGCCGCAAACATCCAGCAACGACCAGAAGCCTTTTGGTTGGCTACTTTTCCGTGTTCCAAATCAATCGAATACACCGGCTGATTTTCCACAACAGAAGCGACCGTCTCACTAGATCCTTTCAAGCCATTCTTCACCGCAGCATTTTGTGCCACGATACGCTCTGGCTTACTTTGAAAACTTTCTTTATATTGTTTCGTCAATTCCTTTGTTAACGTAAACATCACTTCATCTCCTTTAAGGTTGATACCCTAATGGTACTCCTCTTTCCCCCTATATGCAACATCAAAAGTCGGTTAAATCCAATAAAAAGAGCCTCCTTCACTAGAAAGGAGACTCCATCGTTAACTTACATCACAAACACGTACATCCAAATGAATACTAAATAGACAACAGCTGCAACAGCTGCTGAAATCTCAAACCATCTAGGGAAAAGGACAATTTTCTTTTTCCGTAAATAGAATCCAAAACAAAGCGAAATAATCACAATTAGATTAAGTAGGTATCTCATTACTCTCACATTTCCTTTATTCAAACATCCAACTAACTACACTCATCACTACTTTTTTTCTTATTATAAAAATATTCCGCACCCCACCACATACCAAATATAATTGACCACTCTATGAAAATTTTGGTCAAATCTGTGAAACTAAAATTCCCCAATATTAAACTATTAGCAATATAACCATATATCATCAACGCATATAAAAGTCTTTTCTTAGGCATTTCTATATTCACATCCTTCGTATCAAATGCAAAATAATAAATTAACCGCTTTCATTCGCCTTTATTATACTACATCCTAAAAAAAATAAAAGACTAAATTTCTATTTTTAATCAACATACCACCACCATGCTCACTTTTCTTCATGAAGCTCCACACTCCTGCCACTCCCTTCCTTCAAAAGTGCACCGCGTCAGTGCGTTCCCTTCCTAAGCATTGCCGATAATCTCGTAGCAGTTTATCAAAAAAGGAAAATAAAACAGAATATCCGGCTGCTCCAATTGTAGAGCGCGATGGATAAACAAAACGAGCATCAGTTGATTGAAAGAATAGTGGGAATCGTATTGAAACGAATAAGAGGGAGTTAGGAATCAATTCCTTACTCCCTCTTTGAGGCTTCAAAGGTGAGTGACTACAGGCACGAGCCGGTACCCCACTATGACTCTTTCAATCATCAAACTGATGCTCGAAGGTTTATCCATCTCATCGAAAGATGGATGAATCTGTCAGATATTCTGTTTTATTTCACCGGAGTTAAAGCAATGAACTGCTCGATGTTGTCGGCAACTTGCGCGAGTGCTTTCTTCCAAAATGCGCTGTCCGTCACATCCACGCCCAACACCTTCGCAGTATCTTCTGCAGAAGTCACTGTTGTCGCACGCAATAACTCTTGATATTTCTCAACGAATCCTTCAGGTTGCTCTTGATAGATGGCATATAAGCCTTTAGAGAACAATCCTCCGAATGCGTATGGGAAGTTGTAGAAGCTTAAGTTGCTGCTGTAGTAGTGCGGTTTGCAAGCCCACATGTATGGGTGCATTGCGTCTGGATCTAATCCGTCGCCGTATGCTTCTTTTTGCGCATCCAACATTAATTGTTCTAAATCTTTCGAGAACATGAAGCTCTTTTCACGGTTTTCAAATACTGCTGATTCGAATAAGTAACGAGAGTAAATATCCACGATGATTTGTGTTGTATCTTGTAATTGTGATTCGAGTAAGGCTACTTTTTCAGCATCGCTTGCTTCGCTAATCACTGTGTTCATCACGATGTTTTCGTTGAATGTTGACGCAGTTTCAGCAACAGGCATTGAGTACTCTTGGTTTAATACACGGTGGTTTTCGATGTGTAAACCGTGGTACGCATGTCCTAATTCGTGCGCAATCGTCACAACGTCGCTTAATGAACCAGAGAAGTTTGTTAAGATACGTGATTGTTTGATGAATGGTAGGTTGCTACAGAACGCGCCCCCCACTTTTCCTTTACGTGGTAAGAAGTCGATATAGTTGTTTTCGTAAGCTTCTTTTGTCATTTGCGCTAAATCTTCTGAGAAGCCTTTGAAGTTTTCTAATAAGAATTCTTTAGACTCTTCGATGGTGAAACGACGTGAGCTTTCTCCGATTGGTGCAAATAAGTCGTAGAATGGTAATCCATTTTCGTGACCTAAGAGAGAAGCTTTATGTTTTAAATAAGCGCGGAATTGTGGTAAATATTCGCGAATCGCTTCAAGAAGCGCATCCAATGTTTGACGAGACATGCGAGACGCTTCTAATGTTTGTGCTAGTGGAGATTCAAATCCACGTAAGCTTGTTTCTGTAAGTACTTGTTGTTTAATATTGTTTAAGGCAAATGCGATTGGTTCTTTAATCGTATCGTACATCTTCAATTCTGTTTCGTACGCTTCTTTACGAACTGCTGCATCCGCATCATACGCCATATTACGAATTTCGCTAAGCGTTACTTTTTCGCCTTTAAATTCGCCTTCAACACCTGAAGTCATCGCTTCGAAAAGTTGTTCCCAACCGTCTCCACCGCTGATAGAGAATTTCGCAATCACATCTTCTAATTCATCAGATAATAGATGTTTGTATTGTTGTTTTGCTTCTGCAAAGTAGAATTCGTAGTCTTTTAGATTTTCGTCGGCTGTGATATCTGTTTCCACGCTTCCGATAAATTTGTAGACTTTTGTATACGCACTGTTTAACGCAGCATACGCATTACCGAATAATGTACGGTATTTATTCGCTGTTTCGTCTGTCGTGTTAGCTGTTAATGTTAAATTAATGTAGTTTCCAAGACGGCTGCTTAAGACGCTGAACTCTTCTAAGGCCGCAATTGCCGCTTTGATAGACTCTAAGTTATCTTCGAGCGTTAAGCCGTTGAATACCTCTCTAAAGTTTGAAAAACGTTCAAAGTCACGTTGAAACTCTTCACTTTCAAATGAAGGGTAAATTTCTTTTAATGACCATTCTGTTGACATTTCGTATCCCCCTTATATTGACTATATGTCCTATTCTACCGAATTTCTTTATAAAATCATAGTATAAGAACCTTTATTCTCTAGGCAACAACGTGTATACTTAAGAGGCAAACACTTTTCAAAAAAGGAGTTCTTATGAAAAAGACTTGGAAAGAATTGTTCCCGGATGCTCTTCTTGGAGAAAACGGTCAAAACACGGTTCCTGTAACGCTGAACGGTGAAGTGATTTATCTCTTAGAGTCGAGCTTAACGGAGCGCGAACGATTCCTCATCGAAACCTTAAATACACAACCGACAAAAACAACGATTCCAACGCATCCATGGCTTGCGTACTTGGAAGGAAAAGGCGCATTGCCAACTCCGACTGCGTATATCCAATGCGTACACTTGGCGGTATTTCCTAAGCAAGAAGGCGTCTTCCTCGAAAAAGACTGGCTGGAGTTCGTCGAGAACTTAACGGTTGGAACCCTTGCAGCCTTCAAAAACTTCCGCCATCACTACACGCTAGTCGTGAACCCGGAAGTCGCTCCTTCGCTAGCAAGCACGCTCTTTGAAGTGCAATCCGCCATTGAAGATGACTTCGCCGTAGAATTACAACTCTTTATCGGAAACCGCTGGGCAACGTCAAGCCCTGTGCCGCTTCTCTATCAAGCAGAAAAAGCGCTCTTCGTGGAATACTTAATGCATTCGCACAAGCGCTCGAGTTTGGAATTTGCGCCAGTGATGTTATGGGCGATTGCCAACGCTTTGGTTGATATCGCACCGATTGCCGACGAGTTGATTCTCTTATTAAGCGAAGACGACGTGAAAGAGTTGATTGAAGCCCTCTGGGACGCTCATGGAAATGTCTCAAAGGCGAGCCAAAAACTCTTCTTACACCGCAATACTTTGCAGTATCGAATTGACCGTTTCGCAGAACAAACAGGGCTCAACGTCAAGGACATGAACGACCTGACGCTTGGCCACCTACTCTTACAAAAACAAAGTTATTAAAAAATAGCCACTTCTATTCACATAGAAGTGGCTATTTTCGTTATGATTTTTATGCTTTAACGGCTTCTTTTTTAGGAGCGACTTTTGTTTCTTTAATCGTCACTTTTCCTTTTTGAGAACCGATTGTCACTTTTTGACCGAAGCGAATTTCTCCACTGAGGAGTGCTTCACTAAGTGGGTCTTCGATTTTCTTTTGAATCGCGCGACGAATTGGACGTGCCCCGTATTCTGGGTCGAATCCTTCTTCTGCGATTAGGTCGATAACTCCTGAAGTGAATTTCAATTCGATATTGAGTTCCGCAAGACGAGTTTTAATGTCTTTTGTCATCAATTGAACGATTTGACGTAATTCAGGTTTCGTCAATTTATGGAAGACGATAATTTCATCGATACGGTTCAATAGCTCTGGACGGAACGCATTCTTCAACTCTTCGCGGATGCGTTTTTCCATTGCCGTATGGTCATGTTGTACGGTTTTCGCACCGAATCCAACTGCTTTTTCATCTCTTAGAGCCGTTGCCCCAAGGTTTGATGTCATGATAAGAATCGTATTTCTGAAGTCAACTTTACGTCCTTTCGAATCGGTCAGATGGCCATCGTCTAAGACTTGCAACAGAATGTTAAATACATCCGGATGAGCTTTTTCGATTTCATCTAACAGAATCACAGAGTAAGGTTTGTTACGAATCTTCTCTGTTAATTGTCCACCTTCATCGAATCCAACGTATCCTGGAGGCGAACCGACTAAACGGCTAACCGCGTGTTTCTCCATGTACTCAGACATATCGATACGAACGAGTGCGTCTTGGTCGCCAAACATCGCTTCCGCTAATGTTTTCGCTAACTCTGTCTTACCAACCCCAGTAGGTCCAAGGAATAAGAATGAACCGATTGGACGTTTTGGATCTTTCAATCCGCTACGAGCACGGCGAATCGAACGAGCAACTGCTGATACGGCTTCTTCTTGTCCAATCACGCGTTGGTGCAATTCTTTTTCAAGATGCACGAGGCGTTCGCTTTCTTTTTTCTCCATTTGTTTCAATGGAATTCCAGTCCATTGTGATACCACTTCTGCGATATCTTCGTCTGTGATGGCTGCGACGAATTCTTGTTTGGCTTCGACTTCTACTTTTTTGCGTAGTTTTTCAAGCTTGTCGCGTTTGGCTTGTTCTTTCTTGCGTAAACGAGCTGCTTCTTCGAATTTTTGCTCACGAATCGCTTCGTCTTTCTTCACTGCAAGTTCTGCCACTTCTGCTTCGAGTTTTTGAAGCGGAGAGTGTTTACCACTGCGGTCCAGACGGGCTTTTGCTGCTGTTTCGTCCATCAAATCGATGGCTTTATCTGGTAATTTACGAGACGTAATATAACGAACCGATAATTGAACGGCCGCTTCAATCGCTGCGTCTGTGATTTCCACACGGTGATGGTCTTCATAACGTTTGCGAAGGCCTTTTAAGATTTCGACTGTATCGTCTGCGCTAGGTTCATTGACATGAACAGAGGCAAAACGACGTTCTAAAGCTGCATCTTTTTCGATATATTTTTGATATTCATCAAGCGTAGTCGCTCCGATAACTTGGATTTCACCACGAGCAAGTGCTGGTTTTAAAATGTTTGAAGCATCGATAGAGCCTTCTGCCCCACCTGCACCGATAAGGGTATGCAACTCATCGATAAAGAGAATCACATCTTGTTCACGGTATACTTCGTCCAAGATTTTCTTCATGCGCTCTTCGAACTCACCACGGTATTTTGTTCCGGCTACTACTGCACCCATATCTAACATCATAAGACGTTTCTCGGCGATTTCTTCTGGAACTTCACCGCTTACCATGCGTTGTGCTAAGCCTTCAACGATGGCTGTCTTCCCAACACCTGGTTCCCCAACGAGGACAGGGTTATTTTTCGTACGACGGCTAATGATTTGGATAATGCGGCGTACTTCATCTTCACGACCAACAACTGGGTCGATTTTGCCTTCGCGAGCTAATTCGGTTAAGTCACGCGCTAAGCTGTTTAATGTAGGCGTTCCTTCTTGTGAAGACTCTTGACGTGCTTTTCTCTTAGAAGCCGCGGCATTCGAAGGTTGAATTCCGATTTTACCGTAGATTTCTTTCATCAACTCTTGAGGGTCGATTTGGTTATCACGAAGAATCTTCGTCGCTAATACTTCTTCACGTAATAAGGCTAATAATAAGTGCTCTGTTCCAACTTGTGGCACTTCGAGGCGTTTAGCTTCATCGGTTGCCGATAGAATCACTTTCTTCGCTCTTGGTGAATAAGGCATTAAGTACGGATCCATTTGCTTACGGTTTGACCCGTATCCTGTGAGTGACTCGATTTCAGAACGAACGATTTCCGCAGTCAACCCTGCAGCACGAAGCACATTTCCCGCGATTCCTTCTTGTTCAAGGATTAATCCTAATAGTAAGTGCTCTGTTCCCACGGCTTGGTGTTTGAACAGGATGGCTTCTCTTGCGGCTAAGACCATTGCACTCTTTGCTTTTGGTGTAAAAATTTCACTCATGCGTTTATTCCTTTCTGTTTAACGGTATTTCAAATTGTCGATTAATTTCTTCATCATATTACTACGAATCTCTGCAGCATTCTTTACGTTTGAAGGGAATGTATCTTTCTCCATCATGAGTGACATCATTTGCGCCTCACGTTTAGTAATCAGCTCATTTTCATATAAGTTTTGTAATAAATGATTGCCTTCTCGCTCTGAAAGTTCTTCAGGAACAAGATCACCTAATGCATTTAAGATATCCATCTCGTCCACTAGATTTACTTTCATAATGCGGATATAACCACCGCCACCACGTTTACTTTCAACGACATAGCCTTGTTGAATGGTAAAGCGCGTATTAATCACGTAATTAATTTGGGAAGGTACACAATTGAATTGGTCTGCAATCTCACTGCGTCTGATTTCAACTGTTTCATTCTTATGCAGTACATTCTTTAAGTAATTTTCAATCAAATCCGACATATTTTGATTTTGATTTTGCATTCATCTTCCTCCTTTTACCTTGACTATATTTGACTTTAATTATACAAAAGAATGCGTCTTTTGCCAATCATCTTGCATTTTTCGATAAAAAAAGAAGCTAGACATGATGTCTAGCTTCCTCATTTGTTTACGTATCGGGAATACAGGATTCGAACCTACGACCCCTTGGTCCCAAACCAAGTGCTCTACCAAGCTGAGCTAATTCCCGTAAGTAAAAAATGCACCCAACAGGAGTCGAACCTGTAACCGCTTGATTCGTAGTCAAGTACTCTATCCAATTGAGCTATGGGTGCATTGTATATTTAATTAATGCCGAGGACCGGGGTCGAACCGGTACGGTCATCACTGACCGCAGGATTTTAAGTCCTGTGCGTCTGCCAATTCCGCCACCCCGGCATGGGCCATGGTTTTACATTGGCAAAGCGGAAGACGGGGTTCGAACCCGCGACCCCCACCTTGGCAAGGTGGTGTTCTACCACTGAACTACTTCCGCAAATTTGGTTTTAATGCCGGCTAAAGGACTTGAACCCTCGACCCTCTGATTACAAATCAGATGCTCTACCAACTGAGCTAAGCCGGCTAAGTGCGGGTGAAGGGACTCGAACCCCCACGCCTCGCGGCGCTAGATCCTAAATCTAGTGCGTCTGCCAATTCCGCCACACCCGCAATTTCTACTATGAGAATGAGTGATACAGGGCTCGAACCTGTGACCCTCTGATTAAAAGTCAGATGCTCTACCAACTGAGCTAATCACTCATCAATGGAGGTTAACGGGATCGAACCGCTGACCCTCTGCTTGTAAGGCAGATGCTCTCCCAGCTGAGCTAAACCTCCATTATATATAAAGCGTGGCAACGTCCTACCCTCGCAGGGAGAAACCCCCAACTACTATCGGCGCTAAGAAGCTTAACTTCTGTGTTCGAGATGGGAACAGGTGTATCCTTCTTGCCATCGTCACCACACTTTATTT
>ERZ1699254.97-NODE-97-length-44923-cov-9.585209_pt1 | contig 44923 bp, 35 predicted proteins | sample MGYA00581522_ERZ1699254 | MGnify/ENA primary metagenome ERZ1699254 (study PRJEB42319, sample SAMD00040329) | human oral metagenome | material: saliva | host: Homo sapiens | study: EMG produced TPA metagenomics assembly of PRJDB4115 data set (Metgenomic analysis of... | reverse complement strand
CACCAACCTCCCCTTCAGCTGCCATTGCTGGGCATACATAGGCTGGCTCGATAGTAAAAGAAATATAAAACTTATAGGTGTGAACTGCAAAATTGAATGTAAAGATTTTACCATTATCATATTACATGGTATTTTTTATATTAGGTTTATAAAACACATATTATACTAAGGTACAAAAGTAGTAAAAAATATCGAAAAGACAATCTATTACTGTTTTTACGTCATTTTTTATGTTGAGTTGATGATTTTATGAGTGCTGAGTTTACAAGTTGTTTGTAGACAGGGTAATAGAAAGACAGAGTAACATGGTAAGTGGACAAGTCAACGAGTGGACAAGTGAACAAGTTGCTTGTAGATAGGGTAAATAAAAGACAGAGTAACATGGTAAGTAGACAAGTCAACGAGTAGACAAGTTAACAAGTTGCTTGCGAAGTCGAAACTCCGTCATGTTTCTCCAATGAAAGACGAGATAACAGGTGACCGATGCCAAACTTGCCAAAAAGATGAAATAAATCATCACTCATTCGAGTTTTAACACTCAAAAGTTTGGATAACTCACTTATTTTCTCTATTTTTGTTTCTATAACAGTTTTGTTGTCTTGTCTTTAAAATCATTTCTTTAGCGATTACTAATTTACAAAGAAAATTCGACAAACTGTTATTTTTCTATTTATTTATTAGGGTGGGAAACTTTAGTTGATAAATATGGTGGTATTGATAAATTGCAAAATAAATGTAATGAAGTAACAAAGAAAATTTATGGCAATCAAGCTAAACAGAGGCATAACCCATGCTGAGAAAGAGATAAAAGAAGGTGATATCTTTTATATCTATAATGATTATTACAAGAAATACTTTTTTGGCAAGATTCTTGTGGATATTAGCCGGCTAACGAAACAGGTTGGAAAGGATAGCGCTCTTGACTTCTTCTCAGACTGTTATCTGGTCGCTGTGTATAAAGAAATATCCGATACACCTGAATTACATAGTCGGGAATTTATCATTCCTGGCAGCTTCATCTATAAGAGCAGCTTCAAACGACAGAACAGACAGGGATTTGACTGGACACATTATGCCTATGAGGCAGTTGATTTCCACACCTTAGACTTTCCAGAGTTCTTTCTGAACTATGACGATGGGGTCTACCTTGTACGTGGAGAGCTCAAATTTCGGACGGAATTATCCCGCCAGCAGGAAGAAGAATATAAAATCAGGGGTTCGAAGTCGGGTAGCATAGACTACTCCAGTGCTTTGTTGCTGCAAGGATATAAAGCCTATAGCGACAGGATAAACTATCACGACCTCCGCCTGTTGCCAGAGCTTCGTAAGACCATCTACGATATGATTGGCGAGGATACTGGTATGTCATATTATGACTTGGCATTGAAATACGGCAAGGATACGGGCCGTCTCTTTACAGATGCCTTGCCAGAAGAAGTCCAGCAAATAAAGCCTATGGAAACAGACCAGCGTACAGGATTCCCAAAAGAATTGCTATGCGGCATTGCGTGGAGCTTCAGGCAACAGAGATATTATTCGTTGGCTGCGTTTGCAGACGAATTGCAAGCGTATAATGAAGAAATCACTGGCGAATACACCCCTGGTGTCTGGACGGATGAACTGAAGCTGATTGGCAGTCGTATCCTGGTGCAGTACGAACATTGGGACGATGAACTGGAAGAGTCAAGGGAAGAAAAAGTGTTCCTGCAAGCAGACAATGGCAGCTACTTCACAGTATCTGAACTCATTTATAAGATTCATAATCATGTCTGTGAAAAGCTGGTCAATGATGACAATGTCTTCTTTGAGGGACTGCAACTATTTGAAAGAGACGATGTCAATCATCCAAGAACCCCTTATTATTTTATACTTCAAGGCAGTTAAGGCTAAAAGATAAACTTATGAATAAGATGCTAAAGAAATTTTTGGGCGACAAGTATAATCGTGCAAACAATATAGCCAAGTCAGTACGTTCTTTGCAGCGCGTACCCGAGAAGGAGCGGCCAAGGATTGTCAAGAAGGCAGTGCTCAATGTTTATGTGATAGGTTCTATCATCATCCTCATCTCTCTATGGCTTTACTTCTTCGGAAATGAGATTATGGCCATACCTATAGGTAATAATCTTGAAGGCGAAACGTTCAGGTCAAGGCGTGCAAACCTCTATTTGCATCTTCTTGTACCAGTTTTCATTCCAGTGATTTTTATTTTCGGTATTCCTCTGCTCATCCGCAACTATATCATCAAGCGGATTGTTGATAAGGAGTTTCCGAAGGAGCAGAGGAGAATGTAGATTATGTATATTAGGACGTTTCTGTTAATTCCCTCTTAGAACTCTCCAAGGCAGCCAAAAACTGCATTCTTTTCCTTGGAGAAGTTAGTTATAAATATTCGATGAGACAATGAATCTAAAGAAAATATTAAAGGAAGAAGCAACTTGGTGTTTCTTGGCCTTAGCGGGGCTGTGGATACTACTCTATATGGGATCGAATGTCATTATAGATACGTATTTCTATATGATATCATTAAACATTTTGATTTTTCTGTTTTCTTATATAATACTTAAAATAAAGAATAAACTGCATTACTACTCTTATGTTGTAGGCTGTGCGTTTTTCGCTGTCTGGTTTGTCTTTTATAGTATATGCGATTTGAAAAGCAGAAGTTTGAAAGGTTATCTCACCAAACAACTCCCAGTATTGTTTTATATTCCAGCAAGTTCTGAAGGAAGGTGGACAAGTAGTGGAATTGAAGTAGAATGTAAGGGAAATCAGCATAAAATCTCAACAACTCATGAATCAGATAGTCTATATCAGATTTATGGGGACTCAGTTATCAATCATATCGTAGTACGATACGTGCTAAAGGAACCTTTTCCTCACGTATATTATATAGATCGCATGCAAATAACTTATAAGTAAGTTAGTTCTTTCTAAAACATACTTTACAGATTGACTTATAACAAATTAAATAGAAAGGGATATAAATGAACATGAGAATTATAACCTTTATAGGTCTAATTACATTTATAATTAGCTGCTTTCTACCATGCTTCTCTGTAAGAGATAGTTCCTTTGATTACATGGGATACACGGCTTTATTCTTGGGATGGGCTGGAGTATTTATAAATAGCGAACTAACTGTTTATTATATATCATGGTATGCGAATATTCTTTTCTTGATATCTTTATTTATAAAGAGAAAGTGTATCGGGATAATATTATTAACAGGCAGTCTCATTTTAGGATGCTTATTCCACGGATGCCCCTATATTGTTATTAACGAAGCTGGAAAACATAGTGATATTGTTTCATTGCAGATTGGATACTACATATGGATTTTAAGCTTTTTCATTTTACTTACAGGAAGGATTTTAAGATATAAAAAATAAAATTATCATGAGTATGAAGCACCTTTTATTATTAGTGTTATTCGTTTGTCTTTCGTGTATAGAGCCTAACGTAAAAGATATGTTAGGAGATGATTTTAGGTTGTATAAACATACGCCTGCATGGTCTTTAGCAAAGGCTGTCGAAGATGAAGATACTACAGAGATTTCGAAACAAGTTTTACAGATGCATATTCCTGTAGATTACCGAGATCCTAAGTACAAGCAGACTCTTTTGATGTTAGCAACACGTACTAATAAAATAGAATCCGTTGAGAAATTATTAGAGTTAGGAGCTAATCCTAATGCACATAATGACTCCACTAAATACTTTGGACAAAGTGCAGTCTTATTAGCTTGTCGCTTTACTGGACCCTCAAGTAAAATACTTGCTTTATTACTGAAATATGGAGGAGACCCAAATTCAACAGCTTGTGGAGTTCAGGAGGATGGTTTAGGAGATATTGTACCAAGGAGAGAATTTGCTTTAAGTGCTGCTGTGTTTTCCTCCTTTGAGAAGGTTAAATTATTAGTTGATGCAGGGGCAAACATTAATTATGAAACAACTACTGAAAGTTGTGCAATAGAAAATTGTATGATTCATGGCAGGATGGATATTATGTTATATCTTCTACAAAAAGGAGCAGACTATCGCAGAAAGTTTACAGAAATAGACATAGATAAGCCTGATTACCCTACTTTTGAAGTAGATATTCTATATAAATTACGCAAATGCGTATACCCAATTGGTTCAAAGGCATACAAAGAGAAAATGAAAGTTGTTTATTTCTTGAAGAAAAAGGGATTAGATTATTGGAAATCACCAATACCAAGTGGAATGTATGGGGTTATAATGCGTGAGATAGCTCCTAAAAATAAAGCAGACTTCGATTATTATATAAAGCATTATTAAATTGGTCTCTTTACGGTAATGATTTTGATTCAAACATATAATAAAAAGAAATGAACATTGAAATTATCGATTATGATACATATAAAAGATTAAATTATGATTCAGTATTCAAAGACTATCATAATGATTCTTATCAAATATATGGGAAGATAGTGGAAGGCGATTCCTATGCGAAAATTGCTTGGTCAAGTGACCTATTACAGCCTCAGTTCATAGAAGTATTCCCAAAGATATTTGCTATAGGAATTGATCAAGATTTTGCTATCTATGATTTTGACTTGAGACGTAGAATAATGTATTTAGACTTAGGCTTTCTTTTTTGTGAAATGGCTATATTTGAAAAGAAAATACTTATTGCTACTGAGTTAGAAGTTATCGTTATAGATACACAGCAATATAAAGTTATAGATACGATTCCATTGCAAGATACATACGATAAAATGAAAATTAATTGTGGTGAAGTTGAAATCTATTGTATGGATAATTCTTTTGAAAAATGCCACATTGGCAATAAATAAGCCCCTAAAGGTTCACTTTCTTTTTATTGTATTTTTAAAAAGATAAAATCTAAAATATAGACAATTTTTATCATCGTTATTATAGTGAGAAAATATGAAGAAAATAGTATACTTAATAATTATCTTCTCGTTAGTTAGTTGTATAATACCTTATGTCCATAAAGTAAAACTAACAGATGAAGACTTGGGTTGGATAACTCATTATAAGATAAATGATAGCATCTATTATGTTTCAAATACTGACGATACAGATACTTTGATAGTAAAAGATATTCAAATATGGAATCCTAAAAATACATTTCCATTTGATCCCGAGGGACATAATTGGATAGAGGTGGGACATGAATATGATGGTATTGCAAGTGTTGATATGACTTTGTTACATTCTACCGACACTTTCTTTATAAGTTTTGAGGTAAAAAGAGATGACGAAAGTGGTCCTCTAAAAAGCAGTTGCAACTTTTGCGAATGGAGTTGGATATCTACCTCTATGAATCCTAAAACTTTAGAAATAAAGAAGCACAAATACAAGGATTGTATTTCTGTAGATATTAAGCAAATGGATAGGAATAAAGGTGACCAACCAGTTATCGGTCTTAAACAAGTAATATGGAGTAAAGACAAAGGACTCTTGCAATATTCTTTGAAGAACGGGATTTCCTATACACTTAAAGAATAAATAAATAGATGGTTTGGGGCAATGAGGGGATATAGTATATCTTTTATTGGAAACTTAGATTCTAATACTCCGTAAAGAAGGTTGGCAATACCTCTCAAGACTTATGAAATATTATTACAGAAAAACTCGCTGAAAGGTGGGGAAATGCCCTAAAAGTAAGCAATCTCAGCACATCTGTAACACACTTTATATCAAAACGTTAGGAAAGTCCATCTGAAAAGGTGCTTAATTGGACTTCAAAAGGGCGTTAGTAAGACTTCAAAAGGGCATCTTTAGCAAGCCAAAAGGGCGTTAATTCGAATGGAATTAACGCCCTTTTGATTTTTAGGTTATGAAATTATCCAACAAAAGTTTACGGAGCAGTCCGCCTTATTGAACCTTTGTGAGTTCATAAACCAGATATCTTCCTGTGAGTGGAATTCTTCCATATTCCATGGTTTCATGAAATAGCTTTGTTGCAGCACGATAGCATCGCTAATTATCGTCAGGTTAAGAATAATAAGGTCCTTGTCTTGAAGGATGGTAAGTGGAAGGCTCTCCAACTCAGCGGTCGCTGACCAAAGGAAATAATGAGGAGAGGGTGTGTGAATTTTGGTAAATTATAATCATTTATCGACAGATAGTTGTTAAGATTACTCTTAAAGGTAAAAAATATTCTCATTTCCCGTGGAAAAGTAGTAATTTTGTAGCCGATAAACCCATGTTAGACAAACTTACGATCAATGCTCGTTGAGGAGATGAAACGTTTTAAGGAGTTATTTTTTATACCGATACTATTCGTATGTCTTTGTTGTCAGGCAAAGGCATCTGCTGTATTGCAAGATAGCATACAGCTTGCGGACTCAATAAAAACGGTTGATAGTTTAAGCCTTGTTGCTGACACAGGTTTAGTTCCCTCTATAAAATGTGTTCCTGCGGAAGGAGAGGAAAAGTCTTGTAACGCTTCTAAACCGCATTTTGATAGGATTATATATACTTGTGCACCACTTATTATAAACGGTCTTATCATGAAAGGGCAGAGTAGGCAATTTCGTGGTTTGCGAAATGACTATATACCAAGATTTGATTGGAGTTTAGATAACTACACGCAGTATCTCCCTGCTGCCGTTATGCTTGGCTTAAAGTTTAGTGGCATGAAAGGTAGAAGTAGCTGGGGGCGTATGCTTGCCTCTGATGCTATGTCGGTAGCGTTGATGGCAGGTATTGTTAATTCGTTAAAATATTCTGCTCAAGTAGAGCGTCCAGATGGTACGGACCTACGCTCTTTCCCTTCTGGGCACACTGCGACAGCCTTTATGACTGCTACCATGCTGAATAAGGAGTATGGCTATCGGAGTCCGTGGATAGGTGTCGGTGCTTACACAGTGGCAGCTGCGACAGGTTTAATGCGTATGGCAAACAATAAGCATTGGCTGAGCGACGTACTGACAGGGGCAGGCGTAGGTATTGTGGCTACAGAATTAGGCTATTATTTTACGGATTTGATATTTAAGGAGCATGGGTTAAGAAAGGCTGATGTAGAGGAAAAGTTTGATAAGCTGCAGAAGCCGTCATACGTTGGTCTTAATTTTCTTATTAATGAGCCGTTAGGTACGTATCTCAATGAGAAAGGCTCAAAAGTTAAGGTGTCGCGTGGATGTACCTCAGCTGTTGAGGGAGCCTACTTCTTTAATCCCTATATTGGTGTTGGTGGGCGGTTCTCTGTGACCCGTACGTCAGTCATCGTAGACAATGTCAAGGCTGAAGATAATGTCTTCGATACGTGGAAGTTAGGTGGAGGTGCTTATTTCTCTTATCCGTTATCAGAGCGTTGGCTTCTCGGTAGTAAACTCTTGGTTTCATCTGTGTTTTATCCCGACATAAAGTTAACGGACGATTTAATTGATTCTCATCATGGAGTAGGTTTTGGAACAGGTCTTTCACTGACCTTCAGAGTTCGTCAGCATTATAATGTTCGTTTCCTTATAGACTACAATCTCTTACCTTATCGTGTGTCAGGAGTGCGCACTTGTTCTCATTCTTTAGGATTAGGCTCCTCTTTTGTCATTAGTTTTTAACCAAGAGTAACGTTAAAAACAAGTCCAGCACAAGCAACTCGTTCACCCATAAATTTGTTACTCAAAAGAACTTTGTTCATCTGTTACTTTGTCTTTTATTTACTCTGTCTACAAGCAACTTGTTAACTCGTTCACCCGTAAATTTGTTACTCAAAAGAACTTTGTTCATCTGTTACTTTGTCTTTTATTTACTCTGTCTACAAGCAACTTGTTAACTTGTCCACCCGTAAATTTGTTACTCAAAAGAACTTTGTTCATCTGTTACTTTGTCTTTTATTTACTCTGTCTACAAGCAACTTGTTCACTTGTCCACCCGTAAATTTGTTACTTAAAAGAACTTTGTTCATCTGTTACTCTGTCTTTTATTTACTCTGTCTACAAGCAACTTGTTCACTTGTCCACCCGTAAATTTGTTACTCAAAAGAACTTTGTTCATCTGTTACTTTGTCTTTTATTTACTCTGTCTACAAGCAACTGGTTCACTTGTCCACTCGTAAACTTGTCTACTCGTCTACTATCATGAATTATATCGGTAATCATAATTATGAATTTTGAATTATGAATTCTGAATTAAAAGCACTACCTTTGCACCGCTTAAATTTATTTCAGATGAATAAACAGTTTTTATTAGCTGCCTTATGGCTCAGCCCTTTGGGATTGTATGCACATAAGGCTAATGGGATTGGTGCGGTAACATGGAAAAACGAAGCGCCAAAAGAAAGAACGATTCGGGGCATTGATGAGGACAAGACGCACCAGCGTTTTACGCTCAGTGGATATGTGAAAGACCGTAACGGAGAACCACTTATCAATGCAACTATCTACGACCTCACCACACGACAAGGCACGATGACGAATGCCTACGGACATTTCTCGCTCACATTGGGCGAAGGAAGACACGAAATAAGGTGTAGCTACGTAGGATATAAAACCCTTATTGAGACCATTGACCTATCTGCAAACCAAAACCATGACATCATCTTGCAAAACGAAGCACAGTTGGATGAGGTGGTTGTGACGACAGACCTGAACTCACCTTTGTTGAAAACGCAGACTGGAAAACTCTCTCTCTCACAGAAAGATATTAAAACGGAGTACGCACTGTTGAGTAGTCCGGACGTTATCAAGACCTTACAGCGTACGAGCGGTGTGGCTGACGGTATGGAACTTGCCAGCGGTCTCTACGTTCATGGTGGTAATGGCGACGAAAACCTCTTCTTACTCGACGGTACACCTCTCTATCATACCAACCATTCATTAGGTCTTTTCTCCTCGTTCAATGCCGATGTTGTGAAGAATGTCGACTTCTACAAGAGTGGTTTCCCAGCACGTTATGGCGGTCGTCTGTCGAGTGTCATCGACGTTCGCACGGCTGATGGCGACCTTTATAAGACCCACGGCAGCTATCGTATCGGCTTACTCGATGGTGCCTTCCATATCGGGGGACCTATTAGAAAGGGTAAGACATCCTATAACTTCGGTTTGCGTCGCAGCTGGATGGACCTCCTCACGCGTCCTGCCTTTGCAATAATGAACCACAAGAGCAACGATGAGGATAAGTTGAGTATGTCGTATTTCTTCCATGACATAAACTTCAAGTTGACCAATATCTTCAACGAACGTTCGCGAATGTCGCTGAGTGTCTACTCTGGTGAGGACCGATTGGACGCAAAAGACGAGTGGCACAGTAACAATAGCAGTGGTTATAATGACGTAGACATCTATGTGAATCGCTTCCACTGGGGTAACTTCAATGCTGCCTTAGACTGGAACTACCAATTCTCGCCGAAGCTCTTTGCTAACTTCACAGCCGTCTATACGCACAATCGCTCAACGGTTAGCAGCTCAGACGAGTGGAGATTTACACGCCCCGGAGAGAAAGAACAACTAACATTGACCTCTCATGGCTATCGTTCATCTATTGATGACATCGGCTATCGAGCAGCTTTCGACTTCCGTCCAAGCCCTCGTCACCACATTCGCTTTGGTCAGGACTATACCTATCATCGCTTCCAGCCACAGACTTACAACCGTTTTGATAACTATCAAGCCAACAGTGAGGCAAAGGCTGACACGATTGAGACCCACAGTTATAATAAGAATTTAGCACATCAGCTGACCTTCTATGCCGAAGACGAGATGACACTCAACGAGAAATGGAGCCTCAACGGGGGTGTGAATGCCGATGTCTTCCATATTAGCGGTAAGACCTTCGCAACACTGAGTCCACGTCTTTCGATGAAGTTCCAGCCAACGGAGCGTCTGTCTCTTAAGGCAAGCTACACGCTGATGAGCCAGTTTGTACACAAGATTGCCAACTCCTTCCTCGATCTTCCAACCGACTACTGGGTGCCAACGACGGCTCGACTACACCCGATGCGCTCTTGGCAGGTGGCTGCAGGAGCTTATATGAAACCTGACAAGCACTGGTTGCTCTCGTTAGAGGCTTACTACAAGCGCTCAAGTCATATCCTACAGTATTCAAGTTGGGCAGGATTGGAGCCACCAGCAGCCAACTGGGACTATATGGTTATGGAGGGTGATGGTCGCTCTTACGGTGTTGAATTGGATGCTGATTACAACGTTTCCAACCTCACACTACATGGTTCTTATACCCTCTCATGGACTGAGAAGAAGTTTGATGACTTCTACGATGGTTGGTATTATGATAAGTTTGACAACCGTCATAAGCTCACCCTCACCGGAAGATGGAACATCACAAAGAAGATTGCAGCCTTTGCAGCATGGACATTCCGCACGGGTAACCGCATGACAATCCCTACTCAGTATATCGGATTGCCTGACGTTCCAGCGCAGGAGCAGGGAGGATTGACCTTTAATTCATCTGATGACAACACGTTGAACTTTGCTTACGAAAAGCCTAATAACGTTATCTTACCGGCTTATCACCGTCTTGACATCGGCTTCGACTTCCATCATACCACCAAGAAGGGACATGAGCGCATCTGGAACCTCAGTTTCTACAATGCTTATTGCCACCTAAACTCACTCTGGGTACGTGTGAAAATCGACGGTAATAACCAGATGAAGATAAGGAACATAGCGTTCATCCCTGTGATTCCATCGTTCAGTTACACATTTAAATTCTAAGTTTCGAACATGAAAAAGATATTTTTCCTCCTCTTCCTTGCCCTATCGGTGATGAGTTGCAAGGATGATTTCAGTGTCAGCAACCTGCCTGATGCAAAGCCAAAGTTGGTTGTCTATTGTATGCCTTCTACTTCCGACACCACTTATATCACGGTGTCACGTAGCATACCTTTGAAACTATATAACACAACAGAGAAGAATGTGATGATTGATGATGCAGTAATCAGCTATCAATTGAACGGACAGACGAGGACGGTGACTGCCTTGGGCAATGGTCGCTATCGTGTCGTTGGACAGCAGAAGGCGGGCGATAAGGTGCAGTTGCGTGTTGAAGCGCAGGGCTTAGAGGCTGTCGAGTCGTCTACGGAGATTCCACAACCGATTGGTATCAGCAATATTACCACACGTATGGTACGTATGAAGAGAGACCCTTCGGCAAATGTAGAAGACTTCCTGCAGCTGCAAGCCACCTTCACCGACCCTGCCCAGACACACGATTATTATGCTGTGCGTGTCAAGAGTAAGAAGTTGCGCTACCTTTATGTTGCCTGTTTTAAAAATATGGGTGGCTATATGCAGGAGGTGATGAGCTACTATTCTTACGCTGACTATATGGAGGGACGTAAGAGCAACAGCTATGATAGTGTGGCTGTAAGATACGATTTGGAAACAGAGTATATACCTATCTCAACGGCAAGTGAACCGCTTTTGAACCCATTGTCAGACATTGACGATGATTTCGACTTCAGTAGTGACTTCTATAAGCAGTTCTATGTCTTCGATGATGCGACAATCAACGGCAAGACTTACACACTTCGTCTGAACGTTGAACCTTACACAGGAATAAAAGATGAGACCAAAGCGTCTTTGGCAGAGCTAAAGACAAAGTATGGTATAGAGGAAGGATTACAGTTAGAGTTCTATCACATCGCCCCAGCCTACTACCGTTTCCTACAGGCTTTGAACGATGTTTCGAACAATTCCCTTGCTCAAGCGGGCCTCTCTACTATCCGTACCACCTACAGCAATATGCTGAATGGTATGGGAATCTGTGCTGGGTTTAATATGAACCCCTCCCCCTTCCCCTCCCCAAAAGGGAGGGGCGTAAAATGAGAGAGAGATAACAGCCCCTCCCCCTTACCCCTCCCCCAACCAACGGTCACTGACCGAAGGGAAGTAAAGGGAGGGGCGTAAACACCGTGATACCCCTTATGGCATGGAAAACATTTAAGTTAATAGCTATAAAAAACATAACAAGACGCTCAACTGTTTATTCTTTTATCATCCTCGAACACAAAAAACATTTTATTTTGTGGTCTAATACCCAATTTGGGTTAGGACTTCTACCGTAGATGAGGATTTGAAAAAACATTACATAAGTTCGGATAAAACACCTATAAATCACGGCAAAAACACATATTAAAAGTAGGTTTATAACTAAAAGGAAATCAGTTAGTTATAAAGCAGCATAAGAAAAGGTGCTTAATTAGACTCCAAAAGGGCGTTAGTAAGACTTCAAAAGGGCACCTATTGCAAGCCAATTAGGCGTTAAAAATAAACTAAAAGAGTATGTTTTGGAAAAGGGTCTGAAAAAAAATAGACAAAAAAATAAGCAAGTCCAAGCCTCAAAACTAACCAGCCCATCTCTCATTACTTCCCTTTAGTAAATAACCGTTGGTTCGAAGAGGAGATGGGGAGAGAGGCTCGGAAGGGGTATCTCGGTAATTACGCCCCTCCCTTTGGGGGAGGGGTAAGGGGGAGGGGCCAGTGGCTTGGGTCAGTTGTTTGGGCCAGTGGCTTGGGGCCAGTTGCTGGGGGTGAGGCTTCTTTTTTTAAAACTCCACCGTCACCCTACCATTTATCTGTCGTCCAGTAAGGTAGTTTGGAACGGCATATTGCTGTCCGGCGATGTCTGTCACCCAATAATACGAGTTGACGTTATTGATACCAAAGAGGTTCAGACAGTCCAAACCGAGCCAGATATTCTTAAAGATTGTGTTGCGATGTCCGTCGTTATTGTCTAATAGGCGATAGCTCATACCGATGTCGGCACGCTTGTAAGCTGGCGCGCGGAAGGTGTTATTCTCCAATTCCTTGTGTGGAGCAGAGAATGGAAGACCGTCTGCATAAGCCAATTTCAGCGACATACGCCAACGCGTCGTACCCGGGAAGAAGTCCGTGAAATAGAGGTTGAGCGCATAACGTTGGTCGGTTGGGAGCGGAATACTCTTACCATTCAACTTCATCCTCGTGTTCATCACACTCAGCGTCAGCCATGAGTCAGCACCCGGAACGAACTCACCAAAGAGTTTAAGGTCGAGACCTGTGGCATGTCCTGTGGCTGTATTCTCACCATAATACGTCACTTTCACATTGTCAACTGAGTAAGGAACGAGGTGTGAGAGTGCCTTATAATAAGCCTCCGCAGTGAACTTAAACGGACGACCTAACATCTCGAAGCGATAGGTCATACCTGCCAATGCGTGGATAGACTGCTGTGCGCGAATCTTCTGATTGAGCGTTGCGTAGGTGACACCATTGACGATTGACGTGTCGCGAAGCTCCTTATAGAAGGGTGCCTGATAGTAGATACCACCTGCAATGCGGAAACTAAGGTTACGATTTCTACCTGGTGTGATGGTCAGCGATGCACGTGGAGAGAACAGGCTCTCGCCATTGAAGTCCCAATGCGCAAAGCGTACACCATAATTCAGTGTGAAAAGCGTTGGAACAGAGTCACGTGTCTGGAAGTTCCATGTGTCCTGCAAGTAGCTTTCAAAGCGTTTCGCCTTGAGTTCGTTGCGAGCACGAAGCGAGTAAATCATCTTCAAGTCACGACCTGTATGAGGAACATTATAACCCGCTGAATCACGGTATTCGTATTCGGCAGAGTTCTCCTTGATACGCTCAAGTTTATAGGTCACTGCGCCCTCAATCTTATGTTTGCCTGCACGATGCTGCATCATCAGCTTCAAACTCTTCACGTCAGCGTTGAGATAGTCGCGAGAATGCTGCATATACGTACCCACACCGAGGTTTTCCGACGTCTCCGTCTGTGTCAGCCAGTACTGTCCTTGAATGTCATAACGCTCCTGCTCCTTCGTTGTGAAAGCCGATGCGAGAAGGGAGAGGTCGGTGCGTGAACTCAAATGGCGTGTGATAGCCAACGAACCGAAGAAGGTTCGGAAGAGGTCTTTCTCTTGTCCATCGAAGTAAACACGGAACTTCTTCACATTCTGCAGCGTACCGAAGTTTGTCTCACGGTCTTCTGGCTCGAAGTTATAACGGTTGTCAGAGATGTTACCGATGAAATCTACCTGCCAACGTTTGTTGGGTTGCCATGAGAGATAAGTCTGATAATCAAGGAATGACGGACGATATTCGCCCTTTGTCTGGAGTGATCCGAGGAGGTAACGATTGGTTTTATAACGCACACCATTGGTCCATGTCAACTTCTTCGTAGCCAATCCGAGGTAGGCACTGGCACCTAAAAGTGAGGCTGAGATGGAGGCTTCCGTCTTCTTCGGACGTTTATAGGTGATGTCTAAGGCTGAACTCATCTTGTCACCATATTTCGCTTCGAATCCACCGGTTGAGAAACCAACGCTCTCTACCATGTCGGGATTGATAATAGAGAGTCCTTCTTGCTGTCCGCTTCGCACAAGGAAGGGGCGGAACACTTCTATGTTATTGATATACACAGAGTTCTCATCGAAGGTACCACCACGAACGTTATATTGTGAGGATAGCTCCGAGTGGGTTGAAACACCCGCCTGAGTCTGTACCATTTCTTCGACAGCATTGCCCGAAGTCGATGGTCCTTGTTTGGTTTTTTGAATATCCAATTCTTCCGTTGTTCCGTGCTGTTTGGCTTTGCCCTGCACTACAACCTCCTCCAATGCGTTGTCGTCAGCAAGCTGTACGAGCAGTGTTTGCTTTCCCTTTGGGCGCACGAGAACCCTCGTCTTAGTCTTGTAGCCGATCATTGAGAAGCGTACCTTTACGGAGTCTTCACTCTGCAACTGCATATTGAACTCGCCTTTTAGGTTCGTCATCGACAGTTTTCCCTGCGTAACAACCATGACAGAAGCCAACTCGATAGGGTTGCCTTCCTTGTCGGAAACCTTCCCTTGCAGTGTGAACGATTGTGCCAGTGCCAGCTGCGCTGTCACTATGAACAATAGAAGTAATATGTATTTCTGAATATCCTTACGTTTCATACATTGTATAACGGCTCTTTCACGAGTTTATTGTAAGTATCTTGCGAAATAGAATGTGTGTAAATATTATTGAGTATAGACTTTCTGGATACTTTTTAAGGTTAGTTTTTTCTTCAGTGGTATAGAGATTATATTATTTTTTTATTGTAAGTACATTAAAATAATATACTGCAATCGCATATTAATAAAAGTAATGTGATTGCAGTATGTGATATATTCATGCTCCTAAGCCTTGTATGACTTTTTTGCAGAATTAATAAATTCTTTGATAATAGATTTATCTTTCAAGAAAGTATTGACAGCTTTAGATATATCAGCCGCAGTAAAGTTTGCTCCTTTTTTTTGTGCTACAGCACATAATGCTTTCAAATATACCCAACCAGCTGCTAATGTAAGAGCATAGATAGAAGCTGACATAAGAACTGCTCCTCCAATAGAACCAATGCCTGGAATAAATTTAATAGCACTTGCCACACTGCTCATAGCAATATAACTTGCAAGGTTTGTAGCAACTCCACTTCCAATTGATTTCATTACATTTTCACCGAAAGGTACACCAATTTTCTTATTTATTCTGATATACATACCCCAAATATTTGCTGCACCAGCTGCCATATCAGCTCCAGGTACAGGAATCCAAGCAGAAGCAACAGCCAACTTACTATGTAGCTTTACAACGTCCGTTATTTCTCTTGGTAAACAAGCATCTGCTGTTTTATCCAAAGCTTGTAGAAGGTCGTAACTTGATTCGAGAAGTTTTTGATCAATGTTCATCGTTTGTATAATTTTAGGTTTATGAAATGAATTAAATTATTTATATCTGTTTGAGTTCAAGATCAGACATATTTAAACAGCCTGCTTCTTTAATATTAACACTATAGATGCGTAGAAAAGCATCTATCACTGCTTGTCCACCATTTGTGGTAATAGGATTACTCATACTTTGAGTAACCACTTGAACAGTCATTCCAGGTTCTATGCGAATACCATTGACTTGTTTACGATGCTTTGTTGTTATTTGAAAAATGGGCATAGTACTTTATTTTTAGTTAGTAAAAAAATAATTTAACCTTAGAGTAAGCCTATAGAAAAGGCTAACAATAAGTATGATGGTAACTTTATCTCTACAGATAAAAAGCAAGGAAGGAAAACTTATTGTTATCTTCCTTGGTCGTTATATTTTAGGTTGTTATATAGTCTTTCCCTTTCTTTGGCTATCGCTCCCAATAGTCTTTTAATTTATTTTTTGTTAGCATAGACATAAAAAAGCGTGGAGCCAGTCCTGTCACTCGTTCCACTCTGAATAGGCTCTCGCATTGCCCTGTTAGTCGAAACGAGCAACGCAGAAAGCCCCACGCCGATGTATATATTTTTCCTTCATGGCAAATGGAAGTAATTTCCAATATCCATGAAAGTATATAATACATCTTTGGGGCGTTCCCGTTGCTTTGTCCTTGACTAACAGATTTGAACTTGCGAGATTCATTCAGAGTCAAAACCAAAGCGCATAGGTACGCCTTTGTATGTAAATGTGCCTTGCTTACAATTAACTGTTAATAGTTGAAAGTAAATACTAAGACAATGCAAAGATACAAAAAAGAGTTGAAAGAAACTGCATTTAATTGATAAAAAGAGACTTCTTCTATTTTTGTTTTTCCTGTAACCCCTTTATTTCATGAATATTTGTATCATATTTTTTTTATATTTTGGAGTGGGAACTATAGTTTTAGTTGTACTAAAAAGGGGTTATAAATATTATCTTAATATTGGAATATTCATAGAATGAATATATTGGGATTATATTATTTAAAGGTAAAACAGTAATAAAAGACAGTAAATCGCAATATACAAAAAAAGTGGATGCGCCTCATTTGACACATCCACCTCTATAATTGAGATCTATCTTTTGTCTTTTTTAGCCCAAGTACTTCATGAGTACGCGTGCATTTCCGCTCTCACGAATCTTCTCGATAGCCTTCTCACGAATCTGGCGAACACGCTCACGGGTAAGTCCCATCTCTGTTCCAATCTCTTCCAAACCCTTCTCTTGACAACCGATACCGAAACACTCGGTGACAATCTTTATCTCACGATCCTTCAAAGTGTTCTGAAGAACGGCACGAAGGTCGTCTGACATTGACTCGAAATCAACGCCACGGTCGGTACGAGAGTCGTCACCTGAAGACAGCATATCGCTCATTGAGTTATCATCGTCATCGCTAAATGGAGCGTCGATACTCATGTGATGGTTGTCTGCACTCTGGCTCTGACGGATGCGAGCCTCATCGATACCAGTCAACTCTGCCAACTCATGGATAGAAGGACGACGGTTGTGTTGCTGCACAAACTCGTTCGTTACCTGATTGATCTTTGAGATAGCACCCACCTGATTCAGCGGAAGACGCACGATACGACTCTGCTCAGCGATAGCCTGCAGAATACTCTGACGAATCCACCAAACAGCGTATGAGATAAACTTAAAACCACGAGTCTCATCGAATTTCTCTGCTGCCTTAACCAAACCAATGTTTCCCTCGTCGATAAGGTCGGTGAGAGAGAGTCCTTGGTGCTGATACTGTTTAGCTACAGAAACGACGAAACGGAGGTTAGCCTTAATCAGTTTCTCCTTCGCACGCTCGCCTTTGCGACCGCCTTTGTGGATTTCCTGTGCCAGCTCAATCTCTTCGTCAACGGTAATCATCGGTTCACGACCAATCTCAACGAGATACTTATCCAGTGCCTCACTTGATCGGTTGGTGATACTTTTTGAAATCTTAAGTTGTCTCATGAATTGTTTACTATTTCCTCCTAAAAATATAGCTAATTTCCGTTATCCAAAATTGATACGGCGTGCAAAGGTACATATAAATATGTGAATAACCAAATCCGAACACCTTTGGTTGTGTATTTTTATGTTTTTTTATACGATTTCGCGTCGCAATCGCCTGTTATTGTAGACAAAATCAATGTGTAATGTGCTAAATCCGTCCGCCTGTAAGTCAATAAGCAGTGCCTTGTAATGAATTATGACATAAAAGAAAGACTCTTTTTTTCTCTCTTTAATTGATGTGCGGACGCCCCGCACATATAGTGTTTATACTTCGCACCACTGGTATTAAGCATGAATAAGAAATAAATATAGGCGCATGGGCTGTTTTGTCAATTCTTGTCAGTAGGATTCATAAGCACATAAACGGAAAAAAGCGACTTTTTAGCGTGAGAGAAGGAAATAAGAAGAAGCTTTCAAAATATGACGTAATAAACCAAACTTCTTACAGAATAAGGCACACAGAGAAACGGAGGAAACGGAGATAAAAGCAATAGCACGGAGGTGCTAATGGCACAAAGAGCGACGGAGACGTAGAATACAAATTCTTGATAACTTTTGAAACAAATGCTTTGGGCATACCTCCCTAACAAAGTTTGCAAACAAACTCCGTTGCTCCCTGCACCGACGATGTTTCCGCGACTCCTATCACTTTGTATCTAACAATCCTCCGTCCTCTCCGTCCCTCCGTGTGACATTACTTCAAAGTTCAAAACTTAGGCGACTGACTTATCACTCCAAATTTCTGAAGATGCTTATTTCCAACTCTTTTCTACCAATTTCGTAACGGAGGTGATGACCATTTCCATTCCCATCATCTTTGTTTTCACGTTCGTACTGTATTCCGTAGCCCAACCACTGTTGAGGAGTTTGGTCATGGAAGTACCGTCGACATCCATCTTCGCCATACCCATCTGCTTCATCTGTCCCCAGTTAGCATCGAGTTTTGAAACCATAGCTTCGTCAGCACCTATCTGTTTCATCTTGTCAATAAAGAAAGCTTTGACATCGTCTTCGGTCATATTGCCCTTAATCTTACCAATGATATTGAGTGCGTTTGGCTCCTTGTTTACCTCGTAGGTGATAGTGGTTTTGATGCCTTGCTTATTCATGTCTACTTTGTCACCCGTCTTGAGGGTCTTACCAAAAAAGATAAAGAAAGAATTGTTTTCAGCAGACTCGATAAAAGCTTCTTTGGTGAGTAGGCTGTTGATAGACATAGCCATCTTATACTTAGGCAGTGTCTTCTCCATTTCAGGTTTGGCTTTATAGAGCGAGTCAATGGATGCCATTGCTAATTTGCTAACCTGTGTTTGAACTTCAGTATAGTTCAAGATGTCCTTCACTTTTCCGTTAGCATCTGTCTTTAGGAGCAGTGGAACATTACTGAGGTATTGGTTCAGCATGTTTCCTGTCTGCTGTGCAACCTCCTGATTGCCTTCCATCTTGATATTGGTTGTCGTCATTTCGATGACATAACCATCTGCAGAAGCATCTTTTACGGTAATCTTTGTTTGGCCGTTTGTCTTTATGCTTTCAGAGGTTCCAGCCATCGGAACACTGACTTTAATATTAGCTACGCTCTCATAGGTAGCTTGGTCGCCTTTTTGGAAGTTAGCCTTGATTAAGGTCTGGGCGTTCAACGCTGTTACAGCGAGGAGTAAAACGAAAGTTAGAAGTGATTTTTTCATAAGACAATAGTTGTTTAATTAGGATTTTAGACTTTAGAATAAAAAGATTAACGGCTCCAGAATTTATAAGCATTCGTTGTTAGTCCTGCCTTTATAAATATCCTGAAGCCGTTAATTCTATGCGTATTATTGACGATTAGTATGATCTTGCGATGATGACACGATACTTAGCAGGCTTGCCGCTAACCATGTCGACGCCCGGTGTCTGCTCGAACATATAAGGGACACAACGGATGGTTGCCTGCGTGTCTTCCTTAATCTTCGCCTCAGTCTCCTCAGTACCATCCCAGTGGCAGAGGAAGAAACCGCCGTCCTTCACCTTCTCCTTGAACTCCTCATAGTTCTCGCACTCGTAGATGTGAGCATCACGGAAGTCCTTAGCCTTCTTGAAGATGTTGTCCTGAATCTCGTCGAGGAGGTTCTTGATGCGCTCAACAATGCCGTCAAAGCTTACGCTCTCCTTCTCTAATGTATCGCGACGCATCACCTCAATGGTGTTGTTCTCCAAGTCACGACCACCCATAGCGAGACGTACTGGCACACCCTTCAACTCGTAGTCAGCGAACTTAAAGCCCGGACGTTTGTTGTCGGCATCGTCATACTTAACGGTGATACCCAACGCACGAAGCTGATCGATCACTGGCTGCAACTTGTCGGTGAGCGCCTTCAACTGCTCCTCACCCTTGAAGATTGGTACGATAACCACCTGAATAGGTGCAATCTTTGGAGGAAGAACGAGGCCGTTATCGTCAGAGTGGGTCATGATGAGCGCACCAATCAATCGGGTACTAACACCCCATGAGGTAGCCCATACATACTCTGGCTTGTTTTCCTTATTAAGGAAGGTAACGTCGAACGACTTAGCGAAGTTTTGACCTAAGAAGTGAGAAGTACCGCTCTGGAGAGCCTTACCATCCTGCATCATCGCCTCAATCGTATAGGTATCCAACGCACCAGCAAAACGCTCAGTCTCACTCTTCACACCCTGTACGACAGGGACAGCAAGCCACTTCTCAGCAAAGTCAGCATAGACACGCAACATGGTCTGTGCCTCCTTCTCAGCCTCCTCACGTGTAGCGTGAGCCGTGTGACCCTCCTGCCAGAGGAACTCAGACGTGCGGAGGAAAGGACGCGTACGCATCTCCCAACGCATAACATTACACCACTGGTTGCACATCAATGGCAGATCGCGCCAAGAGTGAATCCAGTTTTTATAGGTATTCCAGATGATTGTCTCACTGGTAGGACGGATAATCAGTTCTTCCTCCAACTTTGCGTTAGGGTCAACCTGCACTGCATTGCCATCCTCTGTAGCCTTCAGACGATAGTGAGTAACCACGGCACACTCCTTGGCGAATCCCTTTACGTGCTCAGCCTCACGAGAGAGGAAGCTCTTAGGAATCAGCATTGGGAAGTAAGCATTCTGCACACCTGTCTCCTTAAACATCTTGTCAAGCTGTGCCTGAATCTTCTCCCAGATAGCATAGCCGTATGGCTTGATAACCATACAACCACGTACGGCAGACTGCTCAATCAAGTCTGCCTTTATTACCAAGTCATTGTACCATTGAGAGTAGTTGTCTGCTCTCTTGGTCATCTCTTTTAGTTCTTTTGCCATAAATATATTATTCTATTTTTTATTTTGCACCTTTAGGGGATTTCCCATGCTATTATAGGCATTTCCCTTTTGCGAGTATGCCTTGAGACACTAACTTTGCACACAGATACGGCTGAGAAAGTCAAGAACAAAGGGAACCCCGTTCCCACTTGCTAATACCAGCCTATCCTTTGCGAAAATAATGCAAATGAGTGCAAACGAAACTTGCTTCACTTTGCCGAGTTAGCTTTATTTTTTGCAAAAATACAAAAAAATGTTGGCAATGCGTGCCCAATGGCATATATTTGTTTAACTTTGCACGAATTAAAATGAATTAAGGTGCGGCTAAAAAGCCAAGTCAAAAGGTAAAAGATATTAATCAATAAAGACGTTTGATTATGAAGAATATGAAAATGATGGCAGCAGGAATGTGTCTCCTCACTGTCGTAAGTTGTCAGACAAAGCAAGGTACAGGTGCATTAATCGGAGGTGGCGGTGGTGCTGCATTAGGCGGTATCGTTGGCCAGATTATAGGTCGTAATGGTAAGAGTACAGCCATTGGTGCTGCTATTGGTGGTGCAATAGGTGCTGGTGCTGGTGCCCTCATCGGTCGTCACATGGACAAGGTAGCACGCGAGGCAGCACAGCAGTTGCCAAACGCACGTGTTGACAAGGTGACAGATGCTAATGGTTTAGACTGTGTGAAGGTTACCTTCGACTCTGGTATCCTCTTCCCATTGAACGGTTCAAACCTCAGCGCATCAGCTAAGAACGACCTCACAAAGTTCGCTTCTTTGATGCAGCGCAACTCTAACTGTGACGTTGCTATCCAGGGTTACACTGATGCTTCTGGTAACGACAACATCAACCTCCCATTGTCACAGCGTCGTGCTGATGCGGTATCATCTTACCTCAAGGGTCGTGGTGTAAGCAGGCGTCAGATTCGTTCAGTACAGGGCTTCGGTAGTGCCAACCCTATCGAGAACAAGACTGTTAGTCAGGCTAACCGCCGTGTAGAGGTTTACCTCTATGCATCATCTGAGATGGTTCGTCAAGCAAACAACGGTTCACTCTAATTCCATTTAATTATACTTTTTAATTATACTTTGAGGTTTGAACTTTGAACATTGAACTTTATGATTTGAGACTACGAATTTCTCGAATGACACGAATTATTTAGCAATAAGGATTCGCTTAATTAGAGAAATTCGTAGTCTTTTACGTTAAAGTTCAATGTTCAAAGTTCAAAGTTCAATGTTTAGAAGGGTCTTATACTTTTCATTTTTTCTTAGGAATAATATTGAAGTGATAGACGGCATGTAGCATCACGTAACGGGGAATAACATTACTGTAAGTTTCTGTGATTCCTTGTGCATTCATCGTCCGTGTGACATTATTCAGCTGACCAAGAATGTCGAAGCCATCAAGCAATAAGGTAAGTTGTCCTTTGAAGAATGATCGGGATAGACGAGCATTCCACACCAAATCATCGCTATTCATCGACTTATCTAAATAACCTCGGCGACTGTACATTGTCAGGTCAGTCCCAAGTCGGAAATCCCATGGCAACTGTAATTGTGCTGTTAATCCGTAATTAAAATCACTCACGTTAAAAGCCTCAAAGTCTTCACGAGTACCATCAACATGTGCCCAGTTTCCTTTACTAATGAAACCAATGGAAGATTGTCCAAGCCTATAGTTCAGCTGTAAATCACCAACGTAGTTTAACGATTCTACTATGCTCCTATTAGCTGCAGACATGCCTGCCAAACCAATAAGGTCGACACTCTTCTCATATCTAAATCCAGCCATAGCTTTAAAATCCAACTTGCGATTTTTGGTCAATGGTCCAGCACCACCTAAAGCAAGCTGACCTCGCCAATTACCATTCACATTGTCTGGTCTGAATGTTCGCTGTCCTGTAGCCTTGTCGTAGGTATAGCCCATAGCAATAGCGTTAACAGTGGGGATATATTGAGCCTCTATTAACCACATCAAACCCTTTTTCGGATATATACGTAGGAAGTGTGATATAAGTTCGTGCTTATAGGATGGTTTCAAGTTGGTATTACCCATTGTTACGTTTAATGGATCAGTGGTATTGAGGATGTTTACAAACAGGTTCATGTCTGGAGCTTGCCCGTTCACATGATATTGAAGCATGAATTCATATTTGTGATCAGTACTACGCCATCTGATGAACGTACTATACATATTGTAAAGTATAGAACGTTTCGTAAAAGTCGTATCTACATTTCCACTATGATAATGCATCGTCCGTGAAAGCAGCGATAAATTAGGTACAAGCTGTGCCCACCACTCCGACTTCGTCGTTTTCTTATTCCATACAAGAAAGGCACCGAGGGTATGGGTATTATCAGTCTGCCTGCTGTCATAACTATTATGAATATCCATTACTCTGTTATAAGCATCCACAGAAGGAAGTGTTCCAAGCTCGTGCTCTGAATTAATTCCCCAATCTGCTAACTGGTCAAGACGATAGAGTGAAGAATATCGGTTTGAGGTAGTCCGATTGTATTTATAACTAAAGTCGAAGAACAAGCCACGCTTTACTAAATAGCTGTAAGTCACTTTACCTGTCATGCTGTAGCCGTGGTCAGGACGGTTGTTGAAATATCGGTTGCGGAAGTCTGTATTACTTTGTTGGGCGTTGGTATAATAATCAATGCGGTTACGGTCAAAGCTATCCTCAGTAGCATGCCTCAAAGAAGCGTCAGCATAAAGGGTGATATGGTCGGGCGAGTGCTTGAACTTAATTAACGACTCCATCGAAACCGAACCTTCTAAAGAATGTCCAATTGATAATCCATTGCGAAGATTTCTGTTAATGGCTGTGCGAATCAGCTCCCTACCTATCATTGGTGTGTACAAACTATCCAACTGCGCCTTTGAGAAAGACGTAAAACTACGATTAAGCGTCAGCGAAGAATATCCACTTTTATTGTTATAATATTGGTAGTTAAAACGTGGCTTGATATTTAAGTTGGCATTCTTAAACTCAAAATAAAACTGATGATCGGTGGAGAGAGTAAAATTGTGATTTCTATTATTAGCTACCATACGGTCGTATGTATCTCCGTTAGCAAGGAAATTTGTACGATTAGTGTTATTCACTATCGTGTTGTCAGCATGCTTAACCTGTGCATTTCCACTAAGTTTATACTTACCACTGCGTGCATCTATATTATAGTCAAGACCTCCTAACTGTTGCTGCGTCAACCCACCAAAAAGATCAGAAGGCGACCAATTGTCATTCTCACCAGGCTTACGGTCGTCGTTTAGATTGTTCATATTTCCATAGACAGCCAAACGGGAGTGATCAGTAAACCGCATAGCAAACAGACGAGCCAAGTAGCGTTCCTTTGTCCCTCCACCAGTTTCCACATTACCTACCCATCCAATGTTGTATTGCTTTTTCAGTTGAACATCCATCACGTATTTCTTGTCTCCTGCCACCTCTTGCCCGAGAAAACGACTATTTTCGCCAAGACGGTCATACACTTTTACTTGGTTTACCATATAAGTAGGCAGATTCTCAAACATAACAGTATTATCTCCACGGAAAAAATCTTTTCCATTGAGAAGCAAACTCTCAACAAACTTTCCATTAACATATATGCGTCCATCCTTGCTTAGTTCAGCACCGGGCAACTGACGAATAAGGGCGTCGAGCATAGAGCCTTCACCTAACTGGAAAGCGTCGGCATTATAAACAATCGTGTCGCCTTTATGATAGAACTTCACCTTTGTAGCCTTAACAACCACCTCATTTAAGTCTACTGTTTTCGGTCGTTTCAGAAAGATGGTACCAACTTCTCTGCTTACCTCTCGCTTATAAAAGTGATGCAGTGGTAAGGTTACGTAGGTAGGTATAAAACCATCTTCGGTAACGCGAAGGATATAATCACCCTCCTTACGTGGAATCGTTATCCTATATTCAGATGTTTTCCAGCTCTGTTCGCCATTCTGATATTCTTCAAGAGCCTTCGTTGAAGCAACGACTGAGCTGTCATTAGCATTTAGCACTTCAACTAAGCAGCCAGGGACATCTACATGAGTAACAAAGTCTTGCACTCTACCTTCAATGGTAATAGTATTGTCTAAGGTTTGTGCTGATATGCAGACAGTAAGGCATAACAAAATTAAAGCTGTACAAAAGGTTTTCATATTTTATTCTCAATGTTTGATTCGTATTGTTCACAAGAGGTATGGGGTAATAGAGATTCCTCTAAATTATCTTTTAGGTAAAGAAATAACGCTTGCTTGTAGGTTGTAAATCCAGAAGATTCTTTCTAAGATATATCAAGAAGGTAGAGCATTTTAGCCATATCCTACGTTTTTGTCTGATCATACTCTGCCCAATAATGATTAGAGTTATTGGACGAAAAGAACCGAATGGATTTTACAGGCATAAACCGAACTTTTCTATCAGTTTGCCTGCAATTATATTCTCTACAAGAGGTGTATTTCATAATTTAAAACTTGTCTATCAATCGTATTCTTTATATTAACACGCTGCGAATATACAAAATGTTTTTTTTAAACAAGAAAAATCGTTATTTTTTTTCATTGTCGCTATATCCGCATTGTTTCGTAGTCATTAATAGTTCAAATCATAAAGTTAACTACTAATTACGCGAATGACACGAATTATTATACTTTGAACTTTGAGGTTTGAACATTGAACTTTATGATATGTACCTTTAAAGACTACGAATTAGTATACTTTGAGGTTTGAACTTTGAACTTTGAACTTTATGATATGAACCATTAATGACTACGAATAATGACTACGAATTTCTCTAATTACGCTAATGCTTATTGTAATGTAATTCGTGTCATTCGCGTAATTCGTAGTCTCAAATCATAAAGTTCAATGTTCAAACCTCAAAGTTCAAAGGTAAAAGAGTTCAAAGGCTAAAGGGCATCTTTAGCAAGCCAAAAGGGCGTTAATTCACATGGAATTAACGCCCTTTTAAATCTCTAACACTGCTTTTTTCTCTTTATCGCAAGCAACTCGTTAACTTGTCTACTTGTTCACTTGTCTACTTCTCCGGATAAACGAGGTTGGCATCGGTGATATTGTCCAGCACCTCGGTGAGGAACTTACGTGACTCCCACTTCGCCATAGGCAGGTCGTGGAGCAAGTAGTTACCACAGTCGCGTGGAGCAGCACCGGGGATTTCACCCTCGAAGTCGGCAACGAATTGGAAGTTGCGGCGCATGAGGTCGACAATCTCTTTCGACTCAAGGTCGCCACGAAGGATGAGGTAGTTACCAGTCAGACAGCCCATTGGACCCCAATAGATAACACGATCTTTCCACTCGTCATCATTACGGAGGAAGGTGGCAGCCAAGTGTTCAATAGCGTGGATAGCACCGACGTGCAACACTGGCTCACGATTGGGTTCTTTCATACGGATGTCGAAGGTGGTAACGGTCTCGCCACCCACTTCGTCCTTACGACTCACATAAATGCCACGCAGCAAACGCTCGTGGTCAATGGTAAAGGAAGGAATCTTATTCATAATTCAAAATTCATGTTTAATTCAGAATTCATAATTCACAATTCATAATTATGATTACTACTTTAATTCAGAATTCATAATTCACAATTCATAATTATGATTACTAATGTTAGCGTAAATATTATCCACGTCTTTAGGTCTTTGTGGGTTTTGTTAGCTAAACGGAAATCTGCTTGTTTTGAGTTCCGTGATAGAATCAAGCGGACAAGTAAACAAATTACTTATTCTATAAACTCTGCCCACATCGGTAATCATAATTATGAATTGTGAATTATGAATTATGAATTGCCTCTATAAAGTGCCTTGTTACCTCAAAGCTGCCGTTGGCGATGCGCTCCCAGAAGTCGTAGTACTGGCTGGCTTTGTTGTCTTTGAGCGGAACATCGCTGATGACACGGAAGGAGACGAAGGGAGTTTGATAGATGTGGCAGACCTGCGCAATAGAACAACTCTCCATGTCGACAGCTGTTGCCTCTGGGAAGTGGTCCATGATCTGTTGCATCTTCTCACGTGAGTTAACAAACCACTCGCCACTGACGGTCAGTCCAGCCTTGACGTGCAGGTCCTTACAATCAGGTAGGTTATTCAACGACAGTGCCTTTTCAATCAACTCCGTAGGAGCCTTGAAGCGAGCAGGCATACCGATAATCTGACCGAAAGCCACCTCATCGCCACAGTAGGCATCGTGATACGCACACTCCGTTGCCACCACCACATCAGTAACCTCCAATGAAGTGTCGGCTCCACCCGCACAACCACTTGAGATAACAAGGTCAGGGTGGTAATGATTAATCATCTCTACAGCACCGATGGCAGAGTTTACCTTACCGATACCACACTGCTGCAGAATGATTTCCTTATCTCCCAACTGTCCCGTAACGAAGTCTTTATGATTAAAATGTTTCGTCTCGGTGTTGGAAAGAATTGCTTTAAGTTGCGCGAACTCTTTGTCCATCGCAACGATGATTCCTATTTTCATACTGCAAAGGTACGAAAAAGTTACAAGTTGGATATTGTAAGTTCTTAGTTTTTTGTAACTTTGCAGAGATTAATCATTTGTCCGACATAAGCAAAATTAAATAAAAATGAAAACTTGGAAAAGATTTCTACCCGATGTACTGGTAGTCGTGTTGTTTGCGGTCATCTCGTTCGCTTACTTCTTCGTTCCGGTCACTCAGGGTAAGATTCTCTATCGCCACGATGCCTCAGCAGGTGTCGGTTCGGCACAGGAAATGACAGAGTATCAGAACCGTACAGGTGAGGCAACACGCTGGACAAACGCCATCTTCGGTGGTATGCCTACCTATCAGATGTCACCATCTTATCAGTCAACAGACGGACTGTCGCAGGTGATGAACGCTTACCATCTTTGGTTGCCCGACAATGTATGGTTTCTTTTTGTCTATCTCTTAGGCTTTTATATTCTGTTGCGAGCCTTTGACTTCCGACAGTCGTTGGCGGCATTGGGTAGTATCATGTGGGCTTTCTCGTCCTACTTCCTCATCATCATTGCTGCCGGTCACCTCTGGAAGGTAATGGCATTGGCTTATCTTCCACCAATGATTGCCGGTATTGTCTTGGCTTATCGAGGACGTTACTTGTCGGGATTCATAGTGACAGCCATCTTCACCGCCTTTGAGGTGAAAGCCAACCACGTGCAGATGACATATTACTATCTCTTTATCGTCCTCTTTATGGTCATCGGCTATCTCGTGCAAGCCGTTCGCCAGAAGCAACTCGTGGGTTTCCTCAAGGCTTCGGGCGTATTGGCTGTAGCGGCATTGATTGGTATATTAATCAATCTCTCAAGCCTTTATCACACATGGGAGTATCAGAAAGAGAGTATGCGTGGCAAGAGTGAGTTGCTGAAGGCTGATGGCGCGAACCAGACAAGCTCTGGTCTTGACCGCGACTATATCACACAGTGGAGTTATGGTATTGATGAGACGATAACCTTACTCGTACCTGACGCAAAGGGTGGTGCGAGTGTTCCATTGAGCCAAAGCACTACGGCTATGTCGAAGGTTGACCCACAGATACAGTCAATGATTCCACAGCTCTATGACGCTTTCCCACAGTATTTCGGTACACAGCCGGGTACGAGCGGACCAGTTTACGTGGGTGCCTTCGTGCTTTTCCTCTTCATCTTAGGCCTTTTCTTGGTGAAGGGTACGATGAAGTGGGCACTCTTAGCAGCTACAATCCTGTCCGTTCTCCTCTCATGGGGACATAACTTCATGGGCTTTACCAACTTCTTCCTCGATTACATCCCGATGTATGCGAAGTTCCGAACGGTGGCAAGTATCCTTGTTATCGCTGAGTTCACCATCCCGCTCTTGGCAGCACTGACCTTAAAACGCCTTGTTGACGAGCCTGAACTCTTAGGACAGAAGATGAAGTATGCTTATATCAGCCTTGGTTTGACAGCGGGTGTAGCCCTTTTAGTGGCTGTATTCCCAGACATGATGGGTCCGTTTGTCAGCGATCAGGAACGCCAGATGATTAATAGTATTCAGGGCATGGACAGCAATACAGCAGGAACAATCCTCGCGAATGTCTCTGCGATGCGTGCTGCAATGGTCAGCTCTGATGCTTGGCGTTCGGTTATCGTTATCCTCATCGGCTTTGCGCTGCTCTTCGCTTATAAGATGAAGAAGCTGCGTGCCGACTATATGGTGGCTGGTCTTTTGGTGCTTTGCCTCGTTGATATGTGGCAGGTGGATAAGCGTTACCTCAATGACGAGATGTTCGTACCAAAGAGTGAGCGCGATATGCCACAGCAGCCAACAGCAGCCGACCTTGAGATTAATAAGGACAAGAGTCTTGACTATCGTGTGCTGAACTTCGCTTCTAACACGTTCAACGAGAACGAGACTTCTTACTTCCATAAGAGTATCGGTGGTTATCACCCTGCTAAGCTCCGTCGTTATCAGGAGATGATTGATGCTTACATCGCTCCAGAGATGCAGAAGACGATGCAGGCGATTGCTGCTGCAGGTGGTAATATGCAGGCGGTTGATGGTGTGAAGACCTTCCCTGTATTGAATATGCTGAACACGAAGTACTTTATCCTTCCACTGCAGGGTGGCACAACGGCACCAATACAGAACCCGTATGCACAGGGCAACGGCTGGTTTGTCAATAAGCTCAACTATGTCGACGATGCCAACGCTGAATATGCTGAGGTGGGTAAGATTGACGTGCGCCATGAGGCGGTAGCCGATAAGAAGTTTGAGGCGGCTTTAGGTCAGGCAAAGGCGAACGACTCTACTGCAACCGTGAAGCTCGATAAGTATGAGCCTAACAACCTGCAATACACTGTCAACTCAAAGAATGGTGGTGTTGTCGTCTTCTCTGAGATCTACTATCCGGGTTGGACAGCCACTATCGACGGTCAGCCTGCAGAGCTCGGACGTGTTAACTATATCCTCCGTGCTGTGAGCGTGAAGCCGGGTAAGCATACCGTAGTCCTCGACTTCCACCCAACAAGTATCTCTACCACTGAGACCATCGCTTACATTGCGATTGTTATCTTGCTCTTGGCGATTGCGGGAGCAGGGTATATGGAGTGGAGGAAGAAGTAAACAAATAGACCAACCAACTGGCCCCACCCCCGTCCCCTCCCCCATAGGGAGGGGCGTAGAATGCGAGATACCCCCAATCATTTCTGAACTTGCGGTCATTGCGAGAAGCGAAGTGTGGAGACAAGGGGAAGTCATCACAAAAGATGAAGGTTGAAAAAGAATAAAACAGAATACCCTCGCAAGTATATTGGCTTACGAGGGTATTCCGTTTAAATCGAAGAGTGTTTAGGGCATAGGCTTTATATGCTTTTATTGTATAAGGCTTATAGCGTTCTTCACCTTTTATATATATTGTAAAATAAGGATAAGAAGAAAATTATGAGACAACGAGTTGAAAAGAAGTTAAACCAGCATTTGATGCTACCGATAAAGCTGTTTATGGGTAGGGAGAAGTCAGGAGGTATCGTTCTGATTCTCAGTGTCACCTTGGCGATGCTATTGGCAAACAGCAATATTGCTGAGAGCTATTTCCATTTCTTTGAGCAGGAAGTAGGCTTTATCGTAAATGGACAGCCGTATCTGAATTATAGTCTGCACCATTGGATTAATGATGGCTTAATGGCTATGTTCTTCTTTGTGGTCGGCTTAGAGTTGAAAAGAGAATTCATCGGTGGCGAACTGGCTGACATCAGAAACACCATTCTACCTATCGGCGCAGCAATAGGCGGTATGATTGTACCTGCCTTGATATTTTTAAGTCTGAACATAGGTACCCCACAAACGATGGGATGGGGTATACCGATGGCAACTGACATTGCTTTTGCCTTAGGAGTAGTATATCTTTTGGGCGATAAAGTACCCGCATCGGCAAAGCTTTTCCTTACAACGCTTGCCATAGTAGACGACCTTGGTGCTGTGCTTGTCATCGCCTTCTTCTACACTTCCGAACTCTCTATTGCGAGTTTGCTCTTTGGTTTGTGCTTTCTCGCAGTGATGTTTATAGGCAACAGACTCGGTATCAAGAGCCTATTCTTCTATGCCGCACTCGGTATCGGTGGTGTATGGGTAACCTTCTTGCTGTCAGGAATCCACGCAACGATTGCTGCCGTACTTGCTGCCTTTATGATTCCAGCCGATGCGAAGATTAACGAGTCGGTCTATCTCAAGCGTATGAAGAAACTGACAAGACGTTTCGAGAAAGAGGAACCTAACGAGGTGAGAACCTTGGAGGAGGGACAGGTGGACGTGCTGACACATATACAGCACGACACCGAGATTGCAATACCTTTGCTGCAACAGCTTGAACATAAGATGTCACCTATCGTTACCTTCTTGATCATGCCTATCTTTGCGATTGCCAATGCTGGTATCAGCTTCACGGATTTAAGTCTATCTGACATCTTCTCTACCCACGTAGCACTCGGAGTGACATTGGGTCTGCTCTTAGGAAAACCGATTGGTATTATCGGAGCAACTTTCTTAATGGTAAAAATGCGTTGGGCAACCCTTCCAAGTGCCATCACTCGTCGCACACTGCTGGGCTTAGGTATGCTTGCCTCTATCGGCTTCACCATGTCAATGTTCATCTCTACCCTCGCCTTCACCGACGAGCTATTGATGACACAAGCAAAATTGGGTATCTTCCTCGCCTCCATCTTAGGCGGAATAGGTGGGTATGTGCTGCTGAATAAGAAAAGTAAGTAAAAACAAGCAAACAAGAAAACAAGAAAACAACTGGCCCCTCCCCCTTACCCCTCCCCCGTAGGGAGGGGAGTGATTACCGAGATGCCCCAAGGATTCTCCAAACTCGTAACCGCTGATTTAAGAGAAAGAGGGGCGTAAACAGTAAGACTTCTTTTATAGAATCATAAAAACAGAGTAACAAGCTAATTTGTTGCTCTGTTTTTTTTGAACTTTATAACAAGCAACTTGTCAACTCGTCCAACTTGTTAACTCATCAACTTCAAAAAGAGACAAAGTAACATGAGAACAAATTTAGACATTATAACAAGCAACTTGCTAACTCATCCAACTTGTTAACTCGTCAACTCGTCAACTCGTCAACACAAAAACAATTTTACTCTTTATCATAGAACCTTCATCGACTACGAATTTCTCGAATTACGCTAAAACTTTTATCCTTTGAACATTGAACCTTCAACAACTACGAATTTCGCTAATTACGCTAAAACTTATTGTAATGTAATTCGTGTCATTTGTGTAATTCGTAATACTTTATTGGTAGTTTAGAAGTTAATTGCAGCAATAAATCACAGTTAACATCGGTAATCATAATTATGAATTCTGAATTATGAATTTTGAATTAGATATATATTTATATAATTCTGCGACAAAAAAGTGTAAAGTTTAATTATTTCAGCAATCTACCTATTTGTCGCAGATATGCAAACAGCCTCAACCGAAGAAAGTTACTAATTTGTCGCGCTATTCCACAATCATTTGATTTACATAACATTACAAAGGTAGAAAATCAAACAAAAAACAGTAGCAAACAAATTAGTAACGATGAAAACAAAAGGAAAAGAACACAAATATGATATATTTGTAAAGAAAAGAGAAAGATAAGGAGACAAACCTCCTTATCCGTCTCTCCGCTCCTCCCTATCCGTCGAACAATGAGGAAAAAGACTCCCTTTTTGTCGCACAGAAGCTACTTCGCTGTCGGGGACAACCTCCCATGAAGTCGCACGTAACCTACATATACGTCGCCTATTTTCAGCGTAAGTATCTGTACTTCAAACATATAAGAGTGTCTAACTAAGTCTTAAAAAGTGACTGACAATGATTGTCTAAGTCCAAGACTGAAGTTTATGGGAGGAGTTTTACATACAAGAACTGACGCCCAACGTGGTTGCTAACGCTGTGAGTACGGTAACGAGAATATGCAGGATATTCTTCCAAATAGGTTTAATCATAACGTCTAAATAAATTAAAAGCCCAATCGGCAAGCAGATCACACTGCCGTCCCTTCTTGTTAACGGCAGTGTATCCGTGCCGATTTGGACTAAAAGTGAATACAAAACCCCTCTCGCTCATCAGAAGCCAATATGTTACGTTCTTACAATAACATTGTTTCCTAATAAGCGATTTAGAGTAAACGGAGAGCGGAGGGGCGCAAACTTGACACTCCCCACGCTCATCTCTCAAACCAATCGACTATGCGTGGCCCTCAGTAGTGGCAGTAGCCTCACCCGGCTCTGGACCAGCAGAAGGCTTGTTCTCCTTCTTCTTGCCCTTGTTCTTCGCCTTCTCGGCAGCCTTAGGCGCATCATACTGCACAGCCTCCTAAATACGCAAACCGCTGATGAGGGTCTTCACACGACGCTTCATCGCATCGATAGTCACCGTTGGCGAGAAAAGCACATGCGCACCGTAGATATCTCTCTGTGCGTTAAAGTCTTCCGCCTTCTGAACACCCTGTGAGTGAATACCTACGCGGAAAGTTCCCAATCCGTCGAGCTTCACACGGTTACCATCCTTGAGGACCTGATTCATCTCGAACACCAACGCACTGATGACAGCCAAGATGTCGGGCTCAGTTACGGTGCAACGCTCACTGATACGCAGAGCGAGATCCTTAACACTAACAAGGTCGGGAGACACCGCACGGGCATACCAATAACCCTTGCGCTTGCTGTTCTTACGATTGTCCTGATACATACGAAATTTGATTGACATAACTTGAAAATTTAAAAAGTGAAACAAAGAAATTATTGAAATGAAAAAATGAAATCTTAACTCAATGCTCTAATAAGACAGAGGCAAATCCTCTCCGTGGCTCCACGCACGACGGTGCCTCCGTGACTTACATCGCTTTATTTTTATTACTCCTCCGTGTCCTACTTTTCTCTGTGTGATACTACCTTAAAACTAAGTGGCAAACCTATTACTGAAGACCCTTCTTTCCACTCCTCATCGCCCTTGCCGTTCGCCAGTCCTCACCCCCTCCCCACAGAAAAAGAAGGGGGAGGGACAACTACCTAAAAGACATACTGCGACAAAAAAGTGTAAAATTATGTAAACGAGTAAACAAGTAAATAAATGAACACGTAAACAGATAAAAAGATAAACACAGAAATAACTAAAAACACAATAACGCAAAAACGTATAAAAATATAAAGGTAAAAGTCGGAAAACACAAAAACGTAAAAACATACTTCATCATAAACATAAACGATTAAAAATATGAAAAGATATTCACGTAAATAATTAAAATATTTACAGTCAGTAACTTAAAAAGTATTTCTCAGACTTTCGGCGACAAAAAAGTGAAATCTTTCACCGCCTTTTCTCCCCTATTTTGCCCCAAGAATCTGGTGTCTATTCTTCCCATCACGCCTATAACTGATGTGAATCCACCGCTTTTTTATCGACTCCTGCGGCTCAAGAATCATCTGATCGAAGTCCGTTTGAGAGAGAATTGCCGCATATTTCCGACACATTTCCAGTCCTGTCACATGAATATCAGCCGCTTCACCCCGCAAATGTTGCGAATGTTCAGCCCCATGAACAGCCCTATTCACAGCCTCACAGCGATAACCTCCCACGACTATCACACGTCCGACACGCCTTCTGAGCGGTTCTAAGACGCATCTACAAAGCTCCCGAAGGTTCTCTATCACCTCCTCTCTCGAAGCCTCCCCGGGCGCAGGATTCACCTCAGGCACGTTCTTAACACCCATGCCCACCGCCTTCCCCGAGCGCATCATCTCGCCCACCGTAAAATGTGGAGAGAGTCGCTCCTCAAAATCTATTTCATTAGAATGACTATCGTTGATCATACACATTAATTATTATAGATTATTTGGTTCATTAAAACTCCGTTCGTCATCCCTTCATTCCTGATGACGATGCAAAGGTACAACACAAAAAAAACGATTGCAAGCAAGATATATGTAGTAATGTGAGTAGACGAGTGAACAAGTTGAACAAGTGAACGAGTTAGACGGGTGAACAAGTTGCTTGTTGAGAGGGGTAATTTAAGACAGAGTAACAAAAGAACGGCTTTAATTCATAATTCATATTTCACAAATCATAATTATGATATGCTCAGTTTGCTATGTTTTTTCCTACAAATAACGGGTCTATAACGCATTGTATGGAATTGTGTGTTGATATTCCACATATTTGGTGGATGCTTGGCGGACAAGACTGTGAAACGGAGCAACAGAAAGTTAATCAGATAGTTTCCACACTATACATATATTGCACTTTCCTATTTCTTGACTAATGCGTATTTACGCAAAAAAAACGAATAGAATCTTGAAGTTGTGAGGAAATAACCATGTCTTTGTAGGCGCAAATATATTGATACTCCAGCAAAATACTATTTTGAAGACTTAGGATTACGCAATGTTCGATTGAATTTCCGTCAGATAGAACACACACACTTGATGGAGAATCTTATATACAATGAGTTGCGAATGCGTGGCTATTCTGTGGATGTAGGACAGGTTATCCAAAATACGAAAAACGAAAAGGGAATAAGTGAACGAAAGCAGCTTGAAGTGGACTTCGTATGCAACAGAGGGCAAGACAGAATCTACATCCAGTCAGCTTACGCTTTGCTATCTGAAGAAAAAACGGAACAAGAACTACGCTCACTCAAACAGATTAAAGACAGTTTTCTGAAAGTTGTCATCGTAGGAGGCATGCAGCCTACTTTCCGCAATGATGATGGTATACTCATTCTGAATATTTTTGATTTTCTGCTGAATAGAAGTGGACAGAATCTGTGACCCTCAAAAGAGGGCTTCGATATTGTTATTGGGAATCCGCCGTATATTGAAGCGATGCCCCAAACCAAGCACGAATACCCGCAATCACCAACCACCGTGCGAGAATGATTGTGCCTACCGATACCATCAAGCCCACAGGATGCACTTCCCCTTCCTCGGGCATACAGACGATGGACAGTAGCCAACCACTGGGCGACAGCGTGTCCACCAAAGCAAAGCGACTACCGATAAAAAAAGCAAGCCTTGGTGCCGCACAAGGGCGAATCCAAGACTTGCTTGTAAAATAGGAGTTTAATACCCCACTACCAAATTATTTCTCGCACTCTTTTTGGAGTATCACTCCCATATTCCAGTAGCCCCAAATTCTGCATTCTAATTTTAACTACTTCTTTGGAAACGCTGAAATCTTGTGATAAATGCCCTATTACATAATCACTATCAGCTCGATTACATCTCTGATAATCAATAAATAAATATCCTTTTGTTATCGACCTATCTTTGAAATATCTGTTTACCCTATTGACAAATGGAATACAAGGTAGAAGTATAAATGAAGCGAACATATTTGCTTGCCACTCCAATTTCGCAATCATTTTATCAGAAGGCTTAATGGTTGGCTCAATAGTTCCTTCGGATTCACAGAAACGACCAATATATTCTTCAATCAATTCTTGATGAAGTAGTATATGACCTATTTCGTGGGCAATAGTGAAATTTCTTCTTTCAATACTAATATCAGATGAAATAGTTATAATTTTAGTTGCACAATTCAAATAGCCTAAAGTATTCTCTGGTAATCCGACAAAATCAAAGCGATATTCTCCTTTTAAGAAAGTAACAGCCCTATCAACATTAGAAAGAGCTACCTTGCGATTGGTTGCTGTTAAAACTTCTTGTGCCTTTGATTCGATTTCTTCAACTGTTAAGTATGGCACATAGAAACATTTCATCGCAAGGCCATTTGCTTTTAGAAGATCTGAAATGGAGCAAAACTCACCTTCGTCCCAAACGACCACCTCTTTAAGAGTTTGCGACTCTCCTGCTAACTTTCGCTTTTGGTAATGTCTATATTGCCAATCATGAATTTGTCTTTTTACTAACCATTTAAACTCATCTTCGTTTGAAAGTGAAATTAAAGCTGTGTGGTCTGATTGTGCTTGGTCAATTACAGGTTCAGAGAAACCTGCACTTGATACCATTATTAACTTAACTCCCGATTTAGGATAAGAAGTTCGGTTGCCAATAAACTCACGATATTTAGGGTTGTTAACCTTTCTTCCATTATCCTTACACTCGATTATGAAAAGATTACACCATTCCTCCTTCTGCTTATCCTCTTCATCATGATAAATTTCAATCGTGATGTCTGGATGTAGAGTTGCATTTGAATCAATGCTTTTATACTTTTTCTTGTGAAAAATATTGTAATGACGAGACACACCTGGCATTTCGCCTTGCTCAATGATTCTTTTGAAACCATTGAATACTTTCAATTCAAAATCATTGCCTTTATCGTATGAACTCATTTAGTTAGCAATTTTGAGCAGACTTGGTGCCACCAATGGCGAATCTGAAGTCTAATAAGATATGAGATAACAATTTATACATCGCCAAATAGCGTATCCTTTGGCTTCTCCTCTTCCAACAACTCTGTAAGTGTCATGAAGTATGGGTCTTTAGCATATGGTGTCTTACTTTGTTTCACTTTGAACGTACTGCCGTTGGGGTTACGAACACATACTATAGGCTCGGTGCTCTCCAAGTCGAAGGCAAGGTAGAACTCACGCTGTGCGTCAAAGCCTTTGGCTTGCAGTTGCGTACCCGACACGATGCGTGGACCGTTAGAAGACAACTTGTAAAGTTCCTGACTCTGCTTGTTATGGAGCAACACATAGTGGCAATGCTCAAAACCTGCTGTCAGGCGGAGCGAGCCTTGATCCATGCCAGCACGGACATAATAGAGTTTGTTCTTCTTGATGGGTTCAAGTTGTCCACTCCTGTAATAACCCACAAGCACAAGCTTGCTCTCATCGGGAACAATGGTGTAGGTCAACCCCTTTTGCGGTATGCTGTCCTTGATTTGCTCATAGCGTTCTTCGGTACGTAGTATCTGCACGAGGTGGTCGCGCAGCATCTTGCCCTCGTCCTCTGGCTGTTCGCCATTAGGCAACAGGGGAAAAGCGCCGATGTTCACCTCCTTTATAGATTTAATGTAGTAAGGTGATTCTGAACCGTTTTCTTTGCGATAGCGTCCTGGAAAAAGGATGTAACCACCGATAATCTCTTTGGCAGTGTGCTTGAAGTGGGTGCTGCCATAGTAGATAGCATCGCGGTAGCGGTGCATCTGGTTAAGCGCATCGGGTGGCGGATAGTCCGAGATATCATAGTCATCTTCAAGGTTATCAATATCCTTGTTCGTATCGTCAAGCACACGGTACTTGGCATCGTAGAGGTAGGTCAGTACAAAGCCGTCTGCCTTTTGAATGTTGAGCACAATGTCGGGACGCTGCTCCGTGGTAGCGGTATGCACCTCGCCCGAACGACGGTTGTAGGTGTGCTGATAGCACAGTTCCACAATGTCATCGTTGAAGCGGTTGTGGTAGGTAATCTTGTGCTCCACGGTGCTGTCGGTAAACGGTGTGAGCATCGTTTTGCGGTTCTCCTCCACAAGTGCCGCTTGGTCGGGGTCGGTAAGGTCTATCTCCAACACGTCCATCATCAGTTGCTTCATCTTTAGGAAGCACCACAACTCGTACAGTTCCCAAATGGGGCGCACGCCAATCTCGTTGCTACCCTCGTAGAAACCGAGACCGCTTTGCAGGATGTACCACAAGCGGTAAATCTGCGAATAACCAGTGCGCTTTTGCAGCACACTACTCTCCTGACGAAAACCTTTAAACTCACCAATCTGTCGCCAGATGCGGTGGTGTAAGATGTTCTGCAAGCGTTCTCCTTTGCTTTTCAGCCAGTCCAGTTCCTCTCCTAAAAGCTGACCTTGATAGTTGCGCTGCAACTCTCCCAGCACGTCCACAAGTTTCTTACCAATCTGCTTGACGGTGTACTTCACAAAGCGGTTCTCCTTTGTATCGATGGTCTTCTGCTTCTCGTCGTAACGGAACAGGTAGTGGTCAAGCGTCTTGGCAGCCTTTTGCTCCTCATATTGGTTGAGCATCTTGGGCGACCAACGCTTTATCTTATCCACACGGTCGTAATAGGTAATACGCTCGCCTCGGGTGTTAGGACGGTTGGTCACAAACTCCAAAGCGGTGATGTACTCGTCTATCACACCCTTAAAGATAGAGAGCCAAATCATTTCATTGCTCTGACTGCTCGACAGGTTCAGTGACTGAAACGTCTTGGTAAGATACTTGAACACAAGGTTTTCATACTCGGTGTTAATCATGCTCATCATGTGCATGAGGTCACGTTTCGTGTCGAGTTTCGGTGATACCACACGAAACTCTATCCATGCCAAGCGTTCGGTCAGTCCCTTGGGCTTATAAGCATATTGCAGACGGAAGATACCAGGCTCGTTGAGGAAATCAAGAGCTGCCATGAGGAAACCACCATTGCCAGCGGTATACCACTGGAATGCCTCTGCCACGTCTTTGTTGATGTGGATGATGCGGGGCTCTCCCTCAATGTCAGTGAAGTGCAGCGTGATGTTGTACTGGCAAGTTTCGAACATCACAGGGGGCAGTGCCGCCCACTCCTTGCCCTCAGGAAGAGGCGGCACACCAGCCAACTGCAACGTGCCCTCGACTGACGAGCGGTAGTCACAGTAGTGCATGGCAGCATCCTCTCCTACACGGCTTTTAAGTCGTCGGAGCGAGTTCTGTATGGAGCGTGTGGTGATAGTTATCTCCACATTTCCTGCCTTGTCTGCAAATTTCAGCGCATCCATGTTTTGCTATCATTTATGGCCAGAAACAAGTGAAGTGAGATAGTTCGAGGCGTTCACGCATTTCTACAATCTTAGCATTGGCTTTGGGGTATGCTACCTCCGTCCATGTTGCCAATTGTGCCAATGGCTCTTTCACCAAGTCCTCATTACCCTCAATGCGTGGCAGCACTTTCATCATCAGGATATTGTCAAGTGCCTTGTTGTAGAGTCCCTCAAACTCAGCGTCCTTGTTCTCCTGGCGCAGAGCGTAGAAGTGGAGTATCAACTCGTTTACTACACGGTAAGCGATACGGAAAGGGGTCTTGCCGAGGATAGCTTCAAGGCTGCCGGACGTTGTTGTGCCGTCGGCGTCGGTTTGTCCGATGGTAGCCTTAATCTTCTTTGCAAGCAGTTCACGCTCGTCGTTGTTCATTTGCTGCAGTGCGTTATTGCTCTGCGCAAATGGAGCGAAAAACCAACCCTTATCCACAACGTCTTCACGATAGCTGAGTGCGTCAGGCTTCTCTATGTCAAACATATCGTTTAGGTTCACCTCGTTCATCTCAATGGTCATGGCGCGGTCTATCACCTTACGGCTGAACTGGTAGGTGGTATCGTCCATGTTCACTGTCCCTACTACGATAAGGTTGCGAGGGATGCGCAGACCTTCCTCCATCAGTTTTGCGTAAGTTCTGTGGAGATATACGGCAGTACCGTCGGTAGTGTAGCACCCCGCGCCCGTACTTGTATTGGAACTGTCCTTGGTTGGGAACAACTCTTCATGGAGTTTCTGCTGGTATTTCTCAAAGATAGCAGCAGGAATAAGTGGTTCGCTCTTGATAGTTCCGTCCACATCCTTGCGGCTTTCCAATATGCTCAGGAACTCGGCGAAGTACTGCTCAACAGCTGCAAGATTCATTTCATCAAGGCACACGAAGAATGGTACATTCTCGTGTTGCATGGCTTTAATGAGGAACTTCACGAACTTTGTCAGGTGGTAATTACCACCGTCAAGTACGGTTTCATAACCGAGCAGTTCAGTGGAGTCGTTCCAGTTTGGTTTCACCTCTACAAGGCAGTAGTTGCCAGGAGATGTCTTATCATCGCGCAGGTCGCCCTCGTCGGGGCAGCTGGCGTATGCCATTTCCTTTACGATGCGACTCTTGCCAGTGCCTGAGATACCGGCAAGGAGCAAGAAAGGCTTCGTGCGGATGGCTGAGAGATAGTCAACATTATCTTTAATGTATTCAGATTCTGTTATGTTGCAAACGTCGACAGCATTGGTATTGCTATTGAAACTTCCATTTTGCAATCCTACAAGATAGTAGTAGATGAAATCAGGGCGGAACATAACACTCTTATCGGTGAAATACATTCCAAGACTATATGCTTTTTGTAATCCACTTGTTCTTGTTCCTCTGATACTCGGATTTGTCTCAAAGTTGAAACGTGATATGTCATATCCTGCTAATATGTAATCATTGGTAGTTTCTCCTTTGATTACATAGATACCAAGCACAACATTTAACCATCCATCACGGTTTACCGTAGGATAGGTTGTACCTAACTGCATCTTAAACTCGTCATCTTGTCTACTTTCATCTCTGATAGATGAAATAAACAAGTTGATTTTCAACGTAGATGTGTTTGATTCACATTCTATTTCCCAATTAGAACCATTAATATGCTCCAATCTTTTGACATGCCAATTATAGCGTTCAAATATGTGCAGAAGAATTTGTTTCTTTTCTTCTTTGTTATTTGGGAAAATTTCGGTTTTCCTCATTGATGTTGTACCATCAATATTTACTTGCAAGTGGGTATCAGCCATAATTATATATATTTATTCAATTGCGTCGCAATAACTTGTGCCAGTAAAACAGGAACTGCGTTTCCAACTTGTCTCCATTGCTCCTTTATATCGCCATACAATTTATAGTTATCATCAAAAGTTTGAATACGCTTTATTTCTTCAATTCTTAAGAATCTATTTCTCCAGTGAAAAGGCCCTTGGTTATTTGAAAAACTTGCTTGTATAGTCCATGATGGACGATCTGGCGTGAGTTTCAACAAAAAAGTCCAATAGCGAGACTTCCACTTAAATAATGGATTTTTACAACCTCTTTTTTCTGTAAAAAAAAGATAGTTGTCACCAGGTGGAACTTGACAAAGCAAGTCATAATCTTTAGAGCCTGGTCTTTGATTCTTTTCTTCCTCTGTTATGTTGTCAAAGTCAGCCAAGACTTCTCCACAGGTAACCCATTTATTTGTTCCATTCTCGCCCTTTTCAGAATGAGTTTCACATGGAAACTCAAAAGTTCCTATCTCTTTTTTAAGACCAACACAGATAAAACGTTTACGAGTCTGAGGCACACCATAATTTGCAGCATTGACAACACGATAGGTTATGTTGTAACCTAACGTTTCTGCTCTTTCTTTGACAAATTCCATAGGTTCTTTGTATGTCTTGAAAGTAAAGCCATCTACATTTTCAAATACAAATGCCTTAGGTGAGATTTCTTCTATTGCCCTGAAATATTCGGGAACAGCAAATCCCGCCTTTTCATCTTGAAACCCTCCAACTTTCTCAGTGAGATAATGACGCGTCTGACTATACGGGGGACAAGGAGGTCCACCAATAACCACATCTACCTTTCCTTTGTATTGAGTGAAGTCAATTTTGCGAATATCTTCGCAAAGGATGGTGTCTGCAACATCGTTCAACTCTAAACTTTTACAAGCAGTATTCCAAACATCAGTTGCCAAAACTGCATGGAATCCAGCTTTTTTAAAGCCAAGGTCAAGTCCTCCACATCCGGAAAACAAACTTACTATTTTGTGCATTTTAGATAATTTTCATTAAATACTCTGTCATCGCCTTTCCTAAAAGGCATGGTACAGCATTACCGATTTGTTTATGTATTGAGCGAGGACTTCCAATAAATTTGTAATCTATTGGGAAAGTCTGAATCGCAGCCAACTCTTGTGTCCTTAACCTGCGGTTTGTCCAATGAAATGGACCTTCCCAATGCCCAGGTTGTGCAATTATAGTCCATGATGGCAGAAGTGGATGTAACTTTAACAAGAAAGTCCAATATCTTGTGCCAGCCTTAAATCTCTGTGGTGTGAACCCACGGCGTTCTGATAATGAAATATAATTACCACCAGGAGGCACATGTAACAGCGAATCGTGATGCAATCCCTCACAATTATCTCCCTCTGTAGCATATTTTTCCGTGTCGAATCTTCCTATCCAGTCAATAACTCGTTCATAAGGATTTTGTCCTTCTTCTGGCTTCTCAAAATTAGTTTGTATAGGCGTGCATGTGATTGTTTTTTTAGATGCAACAAAGAAAACTCTTTTTCTCTTTTGCGGTACACCATAATCACAAGCATTAGCTTTAACGAGAACATAATTATAGTTCATTTGGGTTATAGCCTCCGCCAAATCTTCTACTGCCTGAATATTATGTGGATGTAGAATGCTTTCGACATTCTCCAAGATAAAACCATTAGGGCGTATATCATCAATCAATTGAAGATAATTGCCAATCATGTTTCTTGGATCATCTGGTCCTAAACGTTCTTTTAGGGTTTTCCAATAGCCAGCCTTAGAGAATGGTTGACATGGAGGTCCACCCAGCAAAACAAGTTTCTCTGGATTGTTTTGTTTCAGCAATGAGGAATAATCTTGTGCTTTGACATTCCGAATATCATCAAATCGATGCTCCGAATGTGCAAAAAAAGCATTTGCCCTTAAGGTTTCTACAGAGTCCTTGAAGAAATCCAAACTGGAGATAACCTTTGTACCTGCCATTTGCGCTCCTATATCCAACCCTCCAGCACCAGAGAAGAAAGATATAGCCTGAGTCTTTGAATCCAATACAGACTCAAGGAGAGGCATACATTTATAATTTTTATCTACATAATCAATGTTGATATATTTTGTTCCAATACATGATGGGGCAAAAGAAGCGAGTAACTCATTTCTTTGTATCTCTATAATATCATCAAAATATTGTTTGGCAAACTTATATTTTGTCATTTCTTGTTAGCCTGTCGATTTATTCTTCTATTTCGTAATCAAAATCTGCTTCTATCAAGTCTTTTATATCAACTTTAAGAAGCCTCGCTATTTCAACTAATTGTGCAACCGATGGCTGTACTTTGTTTGTACGCCACCTTGAAACGGTCATTTCATTAACTCCCATTTCTCCTGCTACCCATTTGTTGGTTATTTGTTTGTCTGCCAACACCACTCTTAGGCGGTTTAAGCATTTTGTATTATCCATAATGATGAGAAATTTGGCACAAAGATACACATAATCTGTTATATCTCCACATATAAATATATTATAAAACAGTTATGGTACAAGAAAAACGGCAAGAAAAATATCTTTCTTGCCGAAATGAGAACAATAACTCCGTAACGTTTGAGGGGAAACGAAGCGACGTCTGAAGCGAAACAAAACCTCGTTTTGGGAGGGTTGATAGTTAGGCTGTTAGAAAATGCCACTCACTGACACTCTCATGATATCTCGGACAGGGAATTTCTCGCAACCGACATAGAGGGTATCGAAAGTGTCGGAGCCAGCGGTGCGGTGTTCGAGGAGGTCTTCCTCGGATTCGGCGAGCTTCTCGCCTGACTTGTCCTTACGGAAGCCGTTGCGACCTCGGCTGCCTCCTACCGACTGGATGGCAAGGATAAGGTCGGGGTTACTGGAGCGGTTGAAGAATAGCATGAGTCGCTCTGTATGACTTTCCATTTTTAGCAATTTTGCCACCACTTATTCCTGTTTTAACAACAAGATATGTGAAATATTGAAAGTGGCAGCAACTGAAACAAGACCATTCTTGTCTTTATATTATAATATCTTCCATACTTGGCAATACTTATCATTCAAAATTTTAGAGGGTTTGTTATATTTAGCTTTTTGCTACTGAGCCCACCCACTCTTCTGTCCATTGTGTCCATTCTGTCTTTATCATTCGTATAATTCGCGTCATTATGCCTTCCGTTCCTCTGTTACTTTGTCTTTACATACTCTGTCCCTTATGTCTTTCTGTCTTCTGTTCATTATGTAGTCCACCCTTAAAAGCCTAACATTCTGCTGATTCACAGTATATTATACTACAAATCATTTGCTTATATCTGCAAGTTTTTGTACCTTTACATTATAAATCTTGCAGATATTTATGCTTAAACGTA
>ERZ1699254.92-NODE-92-length-45782-cov-4.182302_pt1 | contig 45782 bp, 42 predicted proteins | sample MGYA00581522_ERZ1699254 | MGnify/ENA primary metagenome ERZ1699254 (study PRJEB42319, sample SAMD00040329) | human oral metagenome | material: saliva | host: Homo sapiens | study: EMG produced TPA metagenomics assembly of PRJDB4115 data set (Metgenomic analysis of... | reverse complement strand
ATGCGCCCATCGAAAGCTTCCATTCTTCCCTAAAGTGCGAAGCTTTCTACATAAAAGATGAAGTAATAACTTCATCTTCTATTGTAATTCAAATTGTAGAAAATTACATCAAATATTATAATGAAAATAGAATCCAACAAAAATTGGACTACCTGTCTCCGGTTGAATACCGGAGACGGTAGCCCTAGGGTGTTTTTATTAAATTCTCACTTTTTGGGGTCAGTCCCGTCATCAATCGATGGCTTCTTTTATTATACTAAACTCGAGGTGATTATACGCTTGATAATCTGTCAGCTTGATTGGGATATGGGAATTATCATACGCAACACCTTCAAGTCTGTGGCATAAAAAGAAGCAAAGAAAAAAATCTACAGCTCTCCTCTTAAAAAAAGGAGGATTTGTATCTGTCAACTTGATTGGGATGTGGGAATTATCATACGCTGTGCCTTCAAGTCTGTGGAAGCTTTGCAGTGACGAACGGAAAAACTTGCGGATCAATCATAGTAGTTGTACGGAAAAGCAACCAATGCGAAATAGAGCCACAAGGCAATTGATTGCCCTGTGGCTCTTTGATGCTTGGTAGGATTGAGACCTAGGCTCAATCCGGTGCCCGACTAACTACTATGATTGAAATATCCGCAAGGATTTTTGACGTTCGTCACAAAAGCAAAGCTTCCCTAGTCAACAGACTTGAGGGCTTCTAGCATATCGATGCGTTGGAGGAGATGGTTCACCATATACCCTAGCGCAACCAAGATGACAATCACAATCACACATGGCAACACATATACAAACCATCCGACAGCGGGATTGAACATGACAAACCCCGGTGCCACCGTCTCAATAATCACCCTATGCAACACTCGCCCAAACAAAATCCCGACACCCATCCCGATGACCGATAATAAAATCGTTTCGCGGTAAATATACATCGTCACTTCTTTGTTCAAGAACCCGAGCACCTTGATTGTCGAGAGCTCGCGAATTCGTTCCGCAACGTTGATGTTGGTTAAGTTATAGAGGATAACAACCGCTAGTAAAATCGAAACGACTGTTAAAATCATCATGACACGACTCAACGAACCAACAGTCGTATCGATACGACTCACCATGGACGTGTTTTGAACGACGGCTTTCACACCATCGATGGCCATTAGGTCCGCTGCCGCTTTTTGTACGCTAGCAGCGTCTTTGTCTTTAAACTGTACGAAAATCGCGTTGTCTTGCGGCACTGCTCCATAAGCCTTGGCGTACACTTCTGGTGTCATTACGACGAAGTGCCCAGCGTACATTTCCACGATACCTCCGACCGTTAATGTCACATCCACACCGTCCTTATTCGGAAGCGTAAAGGTGTCGCCTGCTTTCACGTTTAAAAGTTTGGCTAATTTCTCGGAAATCAACACGCCCTCTGCAGGAAGCGTCACGGTTTTCTTCGATTTTGCATCATTCAAATGAAGATATGGAGAAATGCTGGCTTCTTTGCCAACGAGCACCGTCACGGACTGCTCATCGTCCACGCCTGGCACTTCACGCGTCACCGTCTCGCTATACACGTCGCTATAAGAAGTCACACTTGAAGAGGTTAAGTAGTTGTGGAGCGCTGCTTCTTCTGAGGCCGTTAGCACAGTATCTTTTGAAACAATCGCATCATACGTAGCAATTTCCTTGAACTGGCGATCGGCAATCCCATCAAGAGACCCGAGAATTCCACGCCCTGCAAAGAGAAGGGCCACGCTCCCAGCCACCCCGAAAATCGTCATGAGCATGCGTTGTTTATAACGGAAAATATTCCGCGCCGTTACCTTATGCGTGAAGCTGAGACGATTCCAAATGAACGGAATGCGCTCAAGGAGAATCTTCGACCCAGCCACGGGAGCTTTCGGTAGGAGAAGGGCCGAAGCTTGCTCATGAAGCTCACGGCGGGCAATCCATAATGGAGGCACCACGCTACAGACGAGCGAGCAAACAATCGCAATCACGGTAATGATTGGATGGAAATTCAACTGGATACTTGGCAATACCGTATCCTTCATCAAGGTCGCACCCAAAGCACTTGGCAAGGCGTACGTCCCTAGTAAGATTCCAAGGACTGTGCCACTAACCCCTGCTGTAAAACCATACACGGCAAACTTCTTCAACACGTCCTTGGTTTCATAGCCAAGTGCCTTCAACACCCCAGCGTTGATCCGTTCCTCGTTCACAAAACGCGTCATCGTCGTTACCGTCACAAGTGCCGCCACGGCATAAAGCACAATCGGGAAGAGGTTCCCAACCGACGTAATTCCTTCCGCCGTCTCCTTCATATTGAAGAATCCTTCGCTTCCAAGCATCGTCGAACGCGTGTAGACAGAGTACTTCGGCTTCGAGAGTTTTGACACGTCCACTTCTGCCTTTTCGAGTTCAGATTCCGCCTTCTGGATATCTTTATCGGCGGTTTCTTTCTTCTCGTTATAAGTTTCTTCGCTTTCTTTTAGCTGCGTTTTGGCGTCCGCGAGTTTGGCTTCACCATCCGCCAACGTTTTCTTGGCTTCGGCTAGTTTGGCCTTACCTTCTTCTAACGTTCCGGCGTTGGCTTCAAAAGCCGCTACTCCTTCGCGGTATTGGTCGAGGCCATCCACGTACTGGCTGTAGCTGGCGTAATACTTCGCTAAGCCTTGTCGATACGCTTCTTGCCCTGCGACTAATTGTTGCTTCTTCGTTGCGAGTTCGGCTTCAGCGTTTGAAATCGCCGTTTGCCCCGCTGCAAGTTCTTGTTCTTTTTGAGTGAGCACTTGTTCTTTGTCCATAAGTGCCTCTTCTGTTTGAGTGAACTGGGCTTCTGCTTGCGTTAAAGCTGTCTCCATCGCTTGAAGGCTTGCTTCGGTAATTCCTTGTGCCGCAGCCGCATCAGGATCACTGGCTAGTAGTGCCTTCCCTTGCGCTAATAATGTCTTCTTCGTTTCAAGGTCTGCCTTACCCACTTCTAGTTGCGCTTTCGCCTGCGCTAATTGCGTTTTCCCGACTTCAAGCTGCTCCCGGCCACTTGCAAGCTCCTCTTTTTTGGCCGCAAGTTGCGTCTCGGCTTCTGTTAACTTCGCACTTGCATCATCTAGCTGATCTTTCTTTTCAGCTAAAGTCGCTACCGCTTGTTCGATTTGCACACGGGCACTCTCGAGTTGCACACGGCTTGCTTCCAACTGATTCCACGCCGCGTTTAACTGTGCATCTCCAGAAGCAATCGTTGCTTCGTTGCTATCGACTTCTTTTTGTCCGTCTACAAGCGTCTTTTCGTTCTTTTCGATTTCGCTCTTGCCGTCTGCTAATTTCTTCTCGGCGTCCGAGAGTTGCGATTTGGCATCGGCGATTTTTTCTTTTCCTTCTGAAATCTTATCATCGGCCGTCGTCTTTAACGAATCTAAGCGTGCCGTTCCATTGTCGGCCAACTTTTCTTCTAGCGCCTGTTGCAACTCCGTCACCTTGTCTGCGTACTCACGGCTTGTCGTTTTCCATTTACGTAAATCCGGATAACGAAGACGCGCAATCGTATAAACTTCAGAATCGAACGCGTCTTTTGGCACTACGGCAAACCCGCTAAGGTCCCCGCTCCCCGCACTCGACACGCCCTTAATCGTGTTCGAAAGAATCTCGCTGGAGTTCACAAAACCTGTAATCATAAATTCATGTTCTTTTAGTAGAGTAGAACTTCCAGATTCATTCAAACGAATCGTATCGCCAATCTTGTACTGATCCGCCATCGTTTGGGCAAGCGCCACTTCACCTGATTTCGTAGGAAACGCACCACTCACCAACTCGAACGTCGAAATATCCTTCGTCTGTGAGAACACACGAATCGCACTCGGCGTATCACCAACCACCGTATCGACAAAATAGCCAAACTCCACATCGGCGTTCTCTTCTTGTATCTCGACTTGGTCCTCAGCGCTTAAACCATAGCCCGCCACCACGAATAAATCCGCAGCATTGGCCTGCTCCATATAGCTGTTCAAGGTGTCTTCAATATCTGGGCCAGACACTTTTAGCCCGACCAAACTGAACGCACCCAGCATCATGAGGAGCATGATTGAAAGGAAGCGCCCTTTCGATTGACGAAGGGAGTTTCTTATATCCTTATTTAATGTTTTCTTAGTCACGATCTTCACCCCTTTTAATATTCAAGCGTTTGAATATCTTGTGGATTTGGATTGAGTTCAATAGATTTCACGCGCGCGTCATGCATATGAATCACACGGTCGGCAATCGGCGCTAAGGCTGAGTTATGCGTTACGATAATAACGGTTGCCCCTTGATTACGTGACATATCTTGTAAAATCTGAAGCACTTGTTTTCCGGTATGGTAGTCGAGCGCTCCTGTTGGCTCATCACAAAGCAATAACTTTGGATTCTTCGCAACCGCACGTGCAATGGATACCCGCTGTTGTTCCCCACCCGATAATTGAGAAGGAAAATTATTCATGCGGTGTCCAAGACCAACTGCCTTCAAGGCATCTTCTGCATCTTGGGCGTCTTTGACAATCTCAGCCGCTAGTTCCACATTTTCCTTTGCCGTTAAATTCGGTACTAGATTATAAAATTGGAAGACGAAGCCGACATCATCTCTTCTATAGTAAGTAAGTTGTTTTTCATCAAAAGCGGAAATGTCCACGCCGTCGACAAACACATGCCCGTCGTCGTTTGTGTCCATGCCCCCTAAAATATTCAGAACCGTTGATTTCCCTGCACCACTGGCCCCTAAAATAATGACTAACTCTCCTTTTTCAATTTCAAAATTCACATCATTATTCGCGACAATCTCTGTATCGCCGACTTGATAACGTTTATAGCTATTCTTCATTTCAATATAAGCCATGTCTATCCCTCATTTCTACAAACATCGTTAAATGAACAACGTGTTGATTATGTTCGTTAAATACTATATAATGGAATTAATCAAAAAACAATACACAATAATCAACAATGTGTTGATTTAAGAAAAGAGTTTAAACAATGATGACACAAAAACGGAAAACCACAACGAAAAGCGATTTAAAAGAAGCACTCACTAGACTGCTGGAGAAAAAAGATTTCGAAGCTATTAGTGTGAGCGATATCGCCAGAGAAGCAGGCGTGAATCGCGGAACCTTCTATCTCCATTACGTCGATAAATTCGATATGATGGACCAGCTCATCGATGAGATTTTACAAAATATCTTACTCCTATTAAAAGAAGGCAATCCAAAAAATAAAGAAGAGGCCTGTCCAGGAATCGTGAAAATCTTCGAGTATTTAAAAGAAGACTTCGACTTTATTCACGCAATGACCTTGAACCGATTCAACTACACATCGAAACTCGTTCATGACTTCCTATTCGAATTAACCAAGCAAATTGGACCGATTAAGGAAAACATCGCGATGGTCTACCCGCTGCCAGAAGATTACGCGCAAGAAGTGTTTATCTATAGCAACAGTGCGATTTTCTTCCACTGGATTCAAAAAGGTGGCGTGGAAAGCCCTGAAGAAATCGCAAAAATCTTTTTCAGAATGTCATTATAAAGGAGAAAACTCATGCAAAAGACAATTATGAAAGACCCACTCTTCCTAAGCCAAAAATCAACTGCTGCCGATCCGAAAATAGAAGCGCAAGTGGTCCTCGACTTACAAGATACGCTTCGTGCCAACCGCGACCGCTGTGTAGGAATGGCGGCGAATATGATTGGTGTGAAGAAAAACATTATTATTGTAGCGATTGGACCGATGGATTTGGTGATGCTGAACCCGCGTATTACGAAAAAGCAGGGGCCATATGAAACAGAAGAAGGATGCCTGAGCCATACGGGAACAAAAAAGACGACGCGCTACCAAACGATTGAAGTAGCCTACACCGACCCGAGCGGCAAGAAGCATACGGGAACGTTCACCGACTTCACGGCGCAAGTCATCCAACATGAGATCGACCATTTAGAAGGCATTCTCATTTAAATACGATTACTTCAATCCTTGCGGATTGTTTCATCATAGCTGCAATGGGGCAACGGCTTGAGCCTTATGTCTCAAGCTCTACCAAGCTTCAAACTGACTCTACGGGTTTCACCCTAGAGTCAGTAATTCACATTGGTTGCTATCCCCCATTACTGCTACGATGAATCCGCAAGATTTCCGTAATCGTATTTTACTGTGCCTCTAATGGACGAGGATATTGGCTTGTGCCAGGAAGTCGGGGCTGCTTCTTATCACGGGCGGTGTAGTCATCTTCTTCGTTTCATATAGTAAGAAAAAGAAAAAAAGAGAAAAGGGTTGACCCTGACGTAACGTAATAGGTTACACTATCTAGTGTTAGGAGTTGAGGTTATGTATTTAATCAAGCAAGTAAGTGAAATCAGTGGTGTATCGGTGCGCACTTTACATCACTATGACGAAATTGGATTGCTTTCCCCGAAGAAACAGGAAAATGGATATCGCTACTACAGTGACGAGGAGCTTTCCCAATTACAGACGATTCTCTACTATAAATATTTGGGATTTTCGCTGAAAGAAATTAAGTCCCTGATGAAGCAAAACGAGGATGATCTGTTGTCCCACTTAAAACAGCAATTGAGTTTAATGCAGAAAGAAAAAGACCGTCTTCTAACATTAATCGACACATTAGAAAAGACGATTGCGTCTACGGAAAGGAAAATGACGATGACAACCGAAGAAAAATTCAAAGGATTCACCTTCAAGGATAACGAGAAATACAAACAAGCCGCGACTGAAAAATACGGCGAAACCGTGATGAACGAGGCCGAAGAAAGACAAAAAGGCAAGGAAGAAATCATTGCAGACGGCTTCAACAAAATCTTCTTCGCATTCGCGGATCATATCGAAAAAGGACTACCAGCAACAGACGCCGTGAACGTGGACTTAGCAAAACAACTCCACCAACACATGTGCGCCTACGCGTTCGACTGCTCGATCGATGTCTTCTCGAGCATCGGATTCGGCTACGCGAAAAACGAAGAGTTCAGAACGAACTTGGATAAATACGGCAAAGGCGTTGGACAATACGCTTGCGACGCGATTCAAGCCTATGTCGCACAGGAGAGAAAATAAGCAAAAGAGGAGTAAGGCACTTGTCCTACTCCTCTATTTTTATCTCACAAATACCAATTTTTCTGGTGTGGATAGTTCCGCATCAAACGTAAATCCGTCCTCGCTAAAAGCCTCCAACTGCTTCACGTCTGTTGCTTGTTCGCGCATGGCAAAACCCACTAACAATCCGCGCCCTTTTTTCGACGTCGTAGAGTGTTGTTTCAACTTGCCGTCTTTGCGTTCGTAAAATTCCACGTCCACCCAGTTGTAACGCGAGCGGTCGAGTAACGTGCTGAACTCATCACTGGCACAGTTCACCACCGTTTTGCCATCCTCGAACAACTCGGCCCACTCCGCTTTCCAATAAGCCTTCAAGCTCTTCCCGTCCACGCGCAATGGTCTCAACATATCTAAGCGGTACGGCTTCACAAAAGTATCCGGCGCCACAGCTCCATATAACGCAGACAAGATGCGCACATGCTTGCTTCCATAGCCTAAGCCTTCCCTCCATCCCTCTACTTGCTTCAACCAGCGAAAGGCCAGTCCGTTGTAGAGTTCGATGGCAGGCGCAGCTTCGGCCACCTTCCATCCTTCGATGAACGCTTTGTTTTCGTCGAGCAACTTCCCTTTGACCCCTAGCACACGAGAAAGGTCCTCTTCGGGCACTTCTCTCACAGCTTCCACCACTTTTTCGGCTGCCGGGCTCACTTCCCAGTCGCGTTCCTCTAATGCGTCACAATTCATTTCCTTTGCAGGCGATAGTATTAATTTCATCTCGGCACTCCTTTTCATTGTCTCCCTTAGTGTACCGCACCCGCCGTATTTTGACAAAACACAAGGAGCAATTTATACTGAATACTATCAACTCAAAGGAGAATTCTATGCCAGGACCATTTCCTATATCCATCAATTCCATCGCCTTATTTTACCTATTACCATTCATTAGCGTTGGAGTCTATACGATTGGAACGCAGAAATTTTCACTCGCAAACTTCCTTCTATTACTTGGAGGGATCACAGCGCTACATTCCGCCCGTCTCATCTATGAAAAATCAGTCGGTGGATATATCTTCTGGATTGTAGCGTGGGCAGTCATGTTATACGCGTCCTATTGGAACAATAAGCACGAAAAACCGTATAAAACAGAAAACCAAATGCTTGAGTTTGTTGTCTGCTTTGTCAATAGAAATCCATTTCCGGATAAAATTAAAGACCCAAACAAAGCACGTGCCATCGTTGCACTCATTATCACATTTTTAATGATTATCGCTTAACAAGGAGGACCTCATATGGGCTATGTATTCATCATCTTTTTTATTCTTAGCTTCTTTATCGTCACATTCGCGCTCATCCATCTACTCGCAGGTGGCGCAGCTCTTCTAAAAGGAGACAAAACAACAGGAAACATCCTCGTTTTTGTAGGCGGACTTATCGCACTTCCTACAATCCCATTACTCGCAGTGTTACCTGGAATCCCATTCCTTACATGGATCATTGGGGCAACCCTTTGCTGCGTGGGAGCATACAAGAACGGAAAAGAAAAAGGCAACATCAACAAATCACACCACGCCATCCGCATCACCATCGCAGTTCTTCTCACACTTGGATTGGCGCTTGTTTAAAAAAGGGTACCATTATAAGGAGGATTTTCTATGTTAGAATGTTTTGGGTTATTACTGAAGTTATTTTACTTATCAATCGCTATGATTATTTACGCTCTCTTCAATTTATTTGTTAGTGCTGGGGCCTATTACAAAAAAAGGGACATGCCAGGAAACGACTTTATTTTCGTTAGCGCAGTCTGTTCTCTTATTTCAATTCCAATGTTATGCGGTGCCTATCCTGTTGCGATAGTGACGTGGATAGCTGGATTGGTATCACTGTTTATCGGATCTAAAAAGAACCATGAAGCCAGCGGCGAGTCCGATCCAACGTTTTACTTTATTAATGCAACTTTCGGAGTCCTCATTACAGTTTTTATGATTGTAATTTTCTCGGGATCATAAGGAGGTTCTTAGATGTTAGCATTTTTATTTGATTTTTATAACTTACTAATCGTTATCATCGGCTACTCTCTATTAAACTTAGCGGTTAGCTTAGTAGCCCATTTTAGAAAAAAGAATACGCCTGGAAATAACTATGTTTACATAGGTACACTCTTTTCTCTAGGCACAGTTCCGTTGCTATTTTTTTACTATCCTCTCGCGATAGCAGCTTGGTTTGTTGCCATAGTGTTGTATTATAGCGGAGCTAAAATGAATCACGAAGCCAACGATGATACTACACCGCTGTTTTATTTATTTAGTTTAACGATTGCGGCTATTATTACATTTGCACTATTTTTACTTCATTCATAATTGGACTATTCGTTCATTAAAGAAAGGAATTTTATATGCTGGGATTAATCTTAATATTGCAAGGTCTTGCTGTTATCGCTTTTTTCTTCGGAGTCTTCAATGCTTCGAAAGGGTTAAAAATGTTTTCAGAAGATAAAAAGTCACCACAAGGGTACGTAATGAGCATAGGCGGAGCACTCGCCGGTTTGTCGGCTACAATGTTTATGCCTGTTCGACTAATTGGCATTATTCTCTGGGCTGTCGGCTCTGTCTGCTGTTGCATCGGATCTAGTTGGTATGATAACACTCATGAAGATAAGATATACGGACAAATCATCCGTATCTTCACTACGATTTTTGTCTTTGTTATCTTAACCTTCTTCTACAATGTTGTATTTCTAAAAAATTAGGTCTTCCACCGCTATTTCATTTATAATAGAGTGGAAGACCTTTTTAATACTCTTCGTATCTTTTAATCTTTTATGGAGAATTTCTTATGCTTAATATAATCTTTTTTGTATTGTTTATTGCCATAGTTACCTTCCTTTTCATTCTCTATCACATAGTGAGGGGCCTGAAAGTATTACTCTTTCAGAAAAATCATAAGGGTGGTTGGTACTTACTAATCGGTTCATCAATCCTAATTGCTCTCTTTATTTATACTAAATATGTTGATTTTTCTTCCGTTCGAAACTTTGTGACTCCAATGTGGTGTATTGGCGGTATCCTATGTTTTATCGGTGATTATATTGCCGATAAAGAATCTGGACAAATAAAACTAGCCCCTACCCTCATTCGAATCATCGCCTTTTGCATTTCACTAATTGCGCTCTCTGTATAAAAATACTAATTCCAAGAAGACTCGACCCGCGAGTCTTTTTCTATACAATCCAGCACACTAGTAACCTTCAACAAAGAACTACTTCCATAAAAAATAGCGTACGGAAAATTCCGTACGCTATTTTCTATTTACCAAACCATTATAATTGTCCCGGTCGCAATCAGTGCACACCCAATGAGTGACTTCATAGTGAACGTATCATGCAAGAAGAAAACGGCCAATATCAACGTGAAGACGATACTCAATTTATCGACTGCCGCTACCTCTGTTGCACTCCCCATCTGAAGCGCCTTGTAGTAACAAAGCCAAGAAGCTCCTGTCGCAATCCCTGATAAAATCAAGAAGATCCAACTTTTCCGACTAATCTCAGACAACCCGTTTTGATTATTCGTCACAAATACCATCAGCCACGACATCACAACGACCACAACCGTGCGTACCGCCGTCGCCAAATTCGAGTTTACCCCATCAATCCCAATCTTCGCCAAAATCGACGTCAACGCCGCAAACACTGCTGACAATAACGCAAATACAATCCACATAACCAAGACTCCTGTCATTAAATACTACTTTTAGTATACTCTTTTTTCTCTAAAAAGAAGAACCATTTTTAATGAATGGACAAAGCCTCTCTTTATTAGAGACGAAGCAGATTTTAAGTTAACCGCACCTTCTGTCGCGGATGTTCCGGTCTAGACGAAGCAAATTTTAATCGTTCAAAAGCCAGCCCCTCTCGTTTTTCTATCAAAAAAAATAAAGAAAAATTCGTTGAATCATTGTGTTTCCAGAACAAGAAGCTTGCGAGTTTCTTTGGATTCCCTCCAAACGCCTAAGGAGAATAAACGAAAAGAATCAGTTTATTGAAAGAATAGTGGGACTAAGCATTAAAACGAATAAGAGGACGTAGGAATTTATTCCGTACGTCCTCTTTGAGGCTTTAAAGGTGAGAGACCTTAGGCTCGAACCGGTGCCCCACTATAACTCTTTCAATAATAAAACTGATTCTGAACTCGTTTATCCGATAATTCACTCATTCCCCTAAAATCCAAAGAAACGAAGCGAAGCTTCGCCTTTTCTTTCAAGCACATACTCATAACACAATGGTTCAACGAATTTTATCCTTTTATCAAGTTCGGTTATCTTTTTTATTTTTTTGCACACAAAAAGCCGAGAGGGTTCTCGGCTTTTCAAGGCGATTATTTGTTTGCTAATAAGTCGCGGATTTCTTTTAAATAATCTTCTGCAGTTGGTGCAGCTGGAGCAGCAGCTTCTTCAGCTTGGTTGCGTTTAGCTAATTCAGAAGCTTTGTTCATACCTTTAATGATTAAGAACAATACAGCGCCAACGATTACGAAGTTGATGATTGCAGCGATGAAAGCACCGATACCGATTTGAGCAGAACCTAATTTAAATGAAACTGCTGCGATATCTCCTGTGTTTGCTACCATAGCGATGATTGGTGAAATGATATCTTTAACCAATGAATCAATGATTGCTTTGAAAGCTCCACCGATGATAACCGCTACTGCTAATTCAACGATATTCCCGCGCATTAAAAACTCTTTAAACTCTTTTAACATAAATGTTTTCCTCCTTTGTTTTTTAGGTTAATAATTACCTTAAACAGAATACTAAAATTAAAACTAAAATACAACTAAAAACATTCAGAAATTTACACTTTTCGTACATAATTTTGCGGAGTGTATTTTTCTACTGAAAATCCGACTTCTTCCCCTGCTGCCATGCGGGACAAACATTCGCCAATCCAGACGCCACTCGTAAGCCCTGAAGAGCCCAAACCACTTGCTACGAAGGCATTTGTCGTATTTGGAACTTCACCAAAGAACGGTAGAAAATCGGATGTATACGCACGCGTTCCGACGCGCACCCCACTGCGTTTGGCATTTTTTAGACTTGGAAGACTCGCACACGCTTCTTCGTACATGCCGTTTAAGAGCTCTTCATCTGGAACCAAATCGAAACCTTGCGTATTTTCATGAGTCGCTCCGACTAAAATCTTACCATCTGGGAATGGAAGAATATCAATCTCACCGTGCAACATACACACTGGCCATTTCGACGTATCTTCGGTTGTCTCCAAGGTTAGTTCAATCAACTGACCCTTTTGCGGACGCACATCCACATAGTAGCCAAGCGGTTCGATAAGTTCTTTCACCCACGCACCACTAGAAAGGACCACCGCATTGAAGGCTTGCACCTCGCCTCCAAGACGCACACGGACCTCTTCGTCAACAGCTTCTAGCGTTACTTTTTCACGGATCACACTAGCCCCGTTCTTCTCTGCTTGTTCTAATAGAAGTGAAACGAGCAACTCGCCGTCCACGCGACCACCGCCACTACAATAGAGCGCACCGTCTGGATTCGACCAGCCCGGAATCACACGCGCCACGTCTTCTGGAGTTAAGGCACGCACCTCGCCAATCATCGGCGCATCCACGCGTCGCTCCACGGCCATCTCTTCGACCTTCGCCAATTGCTTCTCGGTATGCTTGAAAATATACGCCCCGACTTGCTCATACGGCAATTCACTGACACCATCTGCACGTAACTGATCCATCAACTGTGGATAATACGCCGCCCCATGTGAGACGAGTTGGTACCAGTCTTTATTACGACGTTGCGATAACCATGGGCAAATAATCCCGGCAGCCGCCTTCGTTGCTTGGCCCACGCCTGCGTCAAATACCGTTACATCGATTCCTTTTTTGCTGAGCTGATACGCCGCAGTCGCTCCGACAATCCCAGCCCCTACGATTGCTACTTTCTTCGTCATCTTCTTCACTCCTAGCTGAAGTCTCTTGTTTCAAATTGCCCTTCGCGTTCAAACCATTCCGCCACTGTTAACAGTAACGCCTCTTGCCCACGTGCTGCCATCAACTGTACGCCAATTGGGAGGCCTTTTTCGGTTAAAAAGACTGGCAAACTAATCGCTGGTGCGCCTGTAATATTGGATAATTGCGTAAACGGTGTCAGCGCAAGTGTTCGGTCAAACATGCGCCAAATCACGCTTTGTTGTTCCGGCACACTTAGTTCATCCATATGCTCCAACGCTTGTCGCACCGATTCTTCCATCGGGAATTGCCTATGAAGCGGAGCCACGTCGCTCACACTCGGCGTTAAAATGAGGTCGTACTGCTCATGCACTTTTTCCATCGCATGCGCATATGTGTCCCATTTCGACAGAGCCGCGCTATAATCTTTTGCTAAAATGCGTTCCCCAGACTGGTATATCCCCCAAGTCATGAGTTCCATATCGTCTTTGGTGAACTTACGGCCAAAGCTTGCCTCCATGCCTTGGAACATCGCCGCCGTCTCCACACTATTCATCACATAGTAGTTCTTCATCACTTCTACGCCGTCAACGGGCCAGCCAATCGGTTCGACCACACAGCTAAGTCCCTCTAGGAAATTCACGGCCTTACGAAGCGCCGCCTTGGCTTCTGGAGCGACAAAGCTTTCAATAGGAGATTTCTCAATCACGCCGACTCGAAGCGGACGGTTTGGGAGAGTGTCCCAGTCTTTAATAAGCGGTGTTAAAAATGGACTATCTTTTTGTTCGACTTGCATCCATTTCAACAACTCGCGCGTATCACGGACCGTCTTCGTCATCGCAAAATTCACCGCAGCGCCTTGCCAGCCACGATAGCTACCAGGGCCGACAGGAATGCGCCCACGACTCGGCTTCAACCCGATTAAGCCCGTAAAGCTCGCTGGAATTCGAATCGAACCACCACCGTCACTCGCCCCTGCAATCGGAACAATGCCACCAGCCACGGCAGCCGCCGCACCACCGCTAGATCCACCGGCGTTACGATTGACGTCATACGGATTATTCGCAGGGCCCCAGAGTTGCGGCTCCGTCATATTCTTAAAACCAAACTCTGGCGTATTCGTACGTCCCACGACGATAAAACCAGCTGCTTCCAGACGCTTCACGAAATTATCGGTACGACCAACTGGAATTCCCTTCAAGAGCTTACTTCCCGCACTCGATGGTTCCCCTGCTTGATTTTGCCCGAGGTCCTTCAAGAGAAGCGGCACCCCGCCAAACGGCAAGCCTTCAAACGAACGAGCCTCCGCTTCTTTTAGCGCACGCTCCGCCTGCAAATGCACGACCGCGTTTAGGCTTGGGTTTCGTTGTTCAATTTTCTCTAATGTCTCTTGGACTAATTCCTTAGGAGATACCTCGCCACTTGCAACGGCCTCTCTCATCTCGATGGCGTCTTTCCACATAGTTTCACGTCCCTTCATGTCTTCCTTATTGTACAGTGAAACGGAAAGTCGGTAAAGGCTCACGCAGTCGCAACGCATTGAGTGCGCCTAAAACGCTAGAATTTTTTGGAAACAAATTCAGAAAAAATGACCCCTGCTACCGTTTACTCCTGACTTTTTCAACGCGATTTTGGAAATTGAAGAAAATATGAAGAAATTATTGAGAAATATATAAAAATCGGTAGTAAAAATTTATATTTGTGATATAATAATACATATAAACTATACCGAGAACAGTAACTAGACGGCTTTTTGCAAGGGTTGCTCTATTTTTTTGGAGATTTTAGTTACTTTTCTCACAATTTAATACCTTTAGGAGGAAAAATAATGAAAGATTTCATCAAAGGAAGACTCTCGAAGTTACTCTTCGTATTGTTCATCCCGATGTTATTATTCATGCTGGCCCCTCAATCAGTGGTGAACGCAGCAGACGTTAGTAATAACATCAGTTCATTGACGGTCTCTTCAAGCGAAATTACAGACGGCGGACAAACGACCGTTAAATTTACGTTTGACGAACACGCCCAAAAAATCAAAGCTGGAGACACTCTTGAAGTGACTTGGCCAAGTTCAGGCACTCTTCACGGGACTGGATTTAAGAAAACCATCCAATTGACCATCGACGGCAAATACGTTGGGGACATGGTCATCAAAGACGGTTCTGCAAAAGTAACATTCAACGACGGCATCACTGGCCTAGAGAACGTTCGCGGTTGGGGTGAATTCGAAATCGAAGGTCACAACGACACAGCAACAGACAAAGAACACGTTGGTAAATTTACAATCGTGAGTGGAGACAAATCTGTCGAATTGAACGTGAAGAAAATGGCGACTGGCGTAAACAGCGCTCCATTCTACTTAAAAGCTGGGGACATGCACGCTGACGACCCTGAACACATTCTTTGGACATTAACGATTAACGCGATGAACTTAGAAGTGGACGGCGACGTTCGTGTCGAAGACGAAGTGCAAGGCGGACACAAATTGGTGACAGACAGCTTCAGTATTACAACGACTGGAAATAAACCAGGCTACTTCGGTGGCGATACTGCGATTGAAGATTTCAAAGCAGCTTTCCCAGGCTCAACATTTACCGTAGACGCTTCTGGAAAAATCACGATCACGATTCCAAAAGACTTGATCAACAAGACTGGCGTTCTTATTTTCTATCGTACAAAAGTAGAAAACGAAAACCAAAAAGACTTCAAGAACAACACGAAAGTTTGGTACCAAGTCAAAGGTGAAACTGCGGTTGTGGCGAAAGAAGTAAACGCATCTGTGGCAAACATCAATGCAAACGGTGGTGTTGACGGGGACCAATCTCTTCCAAAGATAACAACAACGGAAGCTCCTACAACGACTACAACTACAACGGAAGCTCCTACGACGACTACTACGACAACGGAAGCTCCTACGACGACTACTACAACAACGGAAGCTCCTACGACGACTACTACAACAACGGAAGCTCCTACAACGACTACAACTACAACTGAGTCAACGACTGCTTCTACAACGACTACTGAGTCTACGACTGCTTCTACGACAGCATCAACGACTACAACTGAGTCTACAACAGTTTCAACAACTGCAGGAACAACAACGACTGAGTCAACTACTGTTTCTACAACTGCCTCTACAACAACATCTGAAGGCTCTTCTACTACAGAAGGTTCAACAACAGGCGTAACGACAGGCGAAACAACTGACACTACAACAGTAACACCTGCACCAGAAACAACAACAACGACTGTTACACCAGACCTACCAAACACTGGTACAACAAGTAACACAGCCGTAATTTTAGCAGGAATCATCGTAACAATCAGCGCGATGTTCGTTCTCGTTTCTAAAAAAGCAGAACAAAACTAATCTAAACAAACCTATTTAAAAAGCTAGCAGAATTTCTGCTAGCTTTTTTTGCGCTTCCCAGTATAGAAAGTACATATCAAACGAGATGTTAAATTTAGTTATTTTTTACGTAATAGGTTGATCTCCCTTTTCCATATCGATTAATATAGCCCTCTTCGACGAGTTTTTTCAGCATATTTTCAACGGTTGCTTTACCTATACTTGGAATTAATTCCATGATATCTGATTTAGTAAACTTGCCCAATTTTTTATTGACTGCTCTTCTAACCAATTCAATAGAAGGGAGCTTTTCATCTACATAGTCAACTCTCTCTTCAAAATCAATATAAGCTGCTAATATTGTTCTTAGAATATATTTTATAAAAGGAGTCACATCTTCTTGACCTTCATACCAATTCAAACCACTTTTTCTTAAAGATGAGTAATAACCCTCTTTATTTTGCTCAATTTTACTCTCTAAACTAATGTACTTCCCAATCACATACCCTTGTCTATATAGAAGAAGTGTCGTTAACAATCGACTCATTCTACCATTTCCATCATTAAATGGATGAATACACAGAAAATCATGGATAAATATCGGGATTAACAACAACGAATCTACTTCATTTTTATCCAAAGCTCTATTAAGTTCTCTACAAATATCTTCAATTGCTTTCGGTGTCTCATATGGAGGTAATGGCTTAAATATTTCTATAACATTACCATTTTGATCCTGTTCAACGATAGAATTTTGAGTATTTTTATATCTTCCTCCAATTCCTTTTTCACTATATTTATACAATTCTCTGTGGAGTTGTAATATATAATTGCTATTGATAGGAATATACTCATAACTTTCGTGTATCGTATTTAAGACGTCCCTATATCCTACAATTTCTTCCTCGTCTCTGTTTCTCGGTGTTGTTTTCTGAGCCATTAACTCCTTAATTCTCGTTGTTGTCGTGATAATTCCTTCTATTTTATTCGAATCTTCCACGCTTTGAACTTTAGCAATTTCTACCAATTTATCTAAAACGGTAGGTTTTTGTTCCAAAAACAGCTCTTGTTTACCCTTATGTTCATGAATTTTTGCTAGAAGATTAACCACTTCAACATCCCATTGACTTTGCGATAATTTTTCATAATCAAAAACTCTCATTCGCCTACCTCCTTCTTTTTTCTCCTAATTATACATCGTTTTTAGGCGATTTAAAAGTAGTTAGGCGATTCTATCCACCTCCAAGCACCTCTCTCCCTCCGTCGCGGGATTCCAAATGCAATATTGCACTCACGATTCGTCTATTAAATTAACCCTATTTTCATTGCCATTATGCTCGCTTCTTAAAAAGCACAAGAAAAGATGACGAAGAAGCCTGCGGATGCTATACAAACCGTAACGTGTTTAGCATTACATGCGAATTAGTTGGCGTAGGAATTTATTCCTTACGCCAACTTTGAGGCTGTAAAGGTGAGAGACCATAGGCTCAAGCCGGTGCAACGTTATGGTATGTATAGCAAAAATCCGCTGGTCTTCGAAGTCATCTTTTCAGACCTATGGTCTGATTTATAACCTTGACTTTCTCTTTTGTTACGAGTATAATGGCCCTTATGAAAAAAACAGCGATTAACTTAACAGACGGGCCGATTTTGCGGTCTATTATTGCATTTGCAATCCCAATTATAATTTCTAATATTTTTCAACAGCTGTACAACACCGCGGACATTATGATTGTCGGGAGGTTCCTTGGGCAGGATGCCCTTGCTGCAGTTGGAGCTACAGCCGCCATCTTTGAACTCATCGTCGGGTTCTCGCTAGGAGTCGGCAACGGGATGGGCGTTATTATCGCACGCTATTACGGGGCCAATAACCATCGCCTCTTGAAACGTGCCGTTGGAGCAACTCTTGTCATCGGAGCAGTGCTCAGCCTCCTTGTTGCGATTATCGGAAGTTTCGGCATGTATCCTCTCCTTCAGTTTCTCGGAACGCCTGAGAGTATTATCGACCAGTCGTATGAGTATATCTCGATTGTCGTAATCGGTATTGCCGTGACTTTTGCGTATAACCTCTGCGCAGGCCTGCTTCGTGCGGTCGGTGATAGCCAGGCTGCACTCTACTTCTTGATTTTCTCAGCGGTCGTGAACGTGTTTTTAGATATCTTACTCATCACAACGTTTAACATGGGTGTTGCGGCAGCGGCCATTGCGACGATTATCGCTCAAGGGTTATCAGCCGTCCTCTGCTTTATTTATATTAAAAAACGCGCCAGCTTCTTGATTCCGGCAAAAAGTGATTTCGTACGAGACGACGAATTATACTTGGACTTACTCAGCCAAGGCCTAGCAATGGGTCTCATGTCGTCCATCGTATCCATTGGATCCGTGATGCTTCAATCTTCTATCAACGCACTCGGACCAGTCATCATTAGCGCGCAAACGTCCGCACGACGCATCTTCGCGTTCTCGACGCTACCGTTTGCGGCAATTGCTGCAGCGATGACGACCTTCACTTCGCAAAACTTCGGGGCTAATAAACCGCACCGTATCGCGAAAGGCATTCGTCAAGGAAGTCTCGTAGCGTTCGGCTGGGCGATTCTGGTGTGCATCTTCTTGTTCTTTGCAAGTCCTGCGTTAAATGAACTTATCTCTGGTTCAAGCGACCCAGTACTTCTAGAAAACGCGGCGCTTTACAACCGTATCGGGTCAGCGTTCTATATCCCGCTTGCTCTTCTATTGATTTTACGTAATAGTTTGCAAGGGCTAGGGCAAAAGGTGACGCCATTGGTTTCGAGCTTTATTGAGTTGGTGGGGAAAGTGCTTTTTGTCATCTTCATCATTCCGCACACTGGCTATCTTGGAGTTATTTTCTCTGAGCCAATCATCTGGTGTTTGATGGCGATCTATCTTTCATACGCCTTCTTACGCCATCCGCTTATTAAAGAAGTAAGACATGAAATATTTTAGAAAAGAGACAAAATAAAACCCTCGGTTTCTTCATAGTGTTTATGGTAAGGACATCGGGCTGAGCTTAGATCTCAGCCCTACCAAGCTTCAAACTGACTCTACGGGTTTTACCCTAGAGTCAGTAATTCACATTGGTTGTTCTTCCTTACCATTCACACTATAGAACCGAGGGATTTTTGTCTCTTTTCAACTATTTTACACTTTATGAGATGCTGTAAAAAGGCAATTCTCTCGGGTATCCACAACGCACCCGGCAAGAGCCAAAGTCTCTTTGCCTATCGAACTTCAAAGGGCATCATGTTGGTAAACCAACTGACGCCCTAATTCATTTCGATTACACTCGTTATTTCCATTACTATAGAATCCACGAGGTCCTGGAAGCCTATTTTTTTATTTTCTTCTTTAATATAGATGACGCAAGAAGAAAGAATAGCCCCTCTAACGCTAATCATCGGCACAGAGGGAAACTTCCAGTTAGCCAGTGCTTCAAAGGTATGCTGTCATAGAAGGATTGCTACTGGAAGATTTTTAGGTGTTGTTGGATTTCTTTTTGGAAATCCACAACGCCTCTTTTTTTACTAAGATTTTGGCGTATAATGAAGGTGAATAAACAGAAAGCGGTGATGAGATGGAACAAATTACAGAACAATTAAGACAGACGTTTGTTGCGGTGTACGGCGCAGAGCCTGAGGAGAGTTTCTTTGCTCCGGGACGCGTGAATTTAATCGGGGAACATACCGACTATAATGGCGGCCACGTTTTTCCTTGCGCGATTACGCTGGGAACTTATGCGTGGGTGAAGCCACGGTCGGATAAGAAGCTCCGTCTCTATTCGGACAATTTTCCGAAGGATGGCGTTCGCGAGCTCGATATGACCGACCTGGCTTACAGGGGCAGTGACTCGTGGGCGAACTATGTCAAGGGCGTTTTCGTGTACTTGGCGGACCTCGACTTCGCTTTTCCGCACGGCATGGACATCGCATTTTACGGAAACATCCCGAACGGCTCAGGCCTCTCATCGTCAGCCTCCTTCGAGTTGCTCGTGGGCGTCATCGCTCGCAAGGTCTACAGCCTCGATATCGACACGCTTTCTCTCGTGAAGGTTGGGAAACGGGTGGAAAATGACTTCATCGGTGTGAATTCCGGCATCATGGACCAGTTCGCTGTTGGGATGGGCAAGAAGGACCACGCCATCTTCCTCGATTGTGCAACGCTGGAGTATGAACTCGTTCCGGTGAAACTCGGCGACTATCGTATCGTGATTATGAACACGAATAAACGCCGCGAACTGGCCGATTCGAAATACAACGAACGCTTTGCCGAAACGCGCATTGCCTTGAAGGAACTACAAGAACACGTGGCTATCGAAACCTTGGGAGACCTCACCATCGATCAGTTCGATGCAGTGAAGCATCACCTATCTAGCGAGCTCTTTGTGAAACGTGCTCGTCATGCCGTTAGTGAAAACGAACGGACAGTGCTTGCGACACGTGTCTTAAAAGAAGGCGACCTCGCCCACTTCGGACGTCTGATGAACGAGAGCCATCTCTCTACCGAACTCGACTACGAAGTGACCGGTAAGGAACTCGATACGCTTGTGCATACCGCTTGGGAACAAAGTGGCGTTCTTGGTGCTCGTATGACAGGGGCTGGATTTGGCGGCTGTGCCATCGCGCTGGTGCATAAGGATCATATCGATGCCTTTAAAGCCAACGTTGCCAAAGTTTATACTGAAGAGATTGGCTACGCTCCAAGCTTCTATATTGCGGAAATCGCGGATGGGGCGCATTAATTTAAATAAAAAGAAAAGAGCATTGGATGTGGAAAATCCAATGCTCTTTCTGTGAAGGTATTTATTATCTACCCCTTCACTATAGCATACTTATTTTTATAATCAAGTAAATTAGTGGACACTTCCCTACTTTTTCTAGCAATAGTATAATGAACCTGAGAAGACGGAAAGTGGTGATGAGAGATGAGCAATTATTTAAAAGCAAATCAAGACAGATGGAATAATGTAAACAATGACTATACTGCGCCAGTGACACATGAAGAATTAGAAGAAGCTAAAAACCATCCAATTTCTGTTGCATTAACGGTTGGAAAAAAAGTTCCGAAAGAATGGTTTGAAAAAGCCAAGGGGAAAAAGATATTAGGGTTAGCTTGCGGCGGCGGACAGCAGGGCCCCGTTTTTGCCGCAAAAGGTTATGACGTCACCATAATGGATTTTTCAACCTCACAATTACAAAAAGATGAGATGGTGGCTAAAAGAGAAGGCTTAACAATCAATACCGTTCAAGCCGATATGACAAAACCATTCCCATTTGAAGATGAAACCTTTGATATTATTTTTAATCCCGTTTCGAATGTATATATCGAAGACTTAGAAAACATGTATAAAGAAGCCTCTCGTGTATTGAAAAAAGGCGGACTGTTGATGGTCGGGTTTATGAATCCTTGGATATACATGTATGACGCCGACATTGTATGGGACCAACCCGACGAGGAATTACTGTTAAAGTTCTCCATCCCTTTTAATTCAAAAGAGCTTGAAGAACAAGGCAAAATCACCATCAATCCAGAATACGGATATGAATTTAGCCATACGCTAGAAACTCAGATTAGAGGCCAACTAAAAAACGGTCTTGCGATGATCGATTTTTATGAATCATGCGACAAAAGACATCGATTGTCACGATATGGCAATGACTATATATCGACACTCTGCATAAAACTGTAATGTGATAGAACAAATAAGAAAAGGCTAAGCGACAGTCTCGCTTAGCCTTATTTTTCTGGTTGAAAATATCAAAACACCTATTCAACACCTGCTTGTGAAGTGTTATACTTATGGTAGGCAACTAGCCTCGTAAGGAGGTGAGGCTTTAGTGGAAATGTTCATTATATATTTTCTTGCTCCCCTACACGTGGGACTAATTTTAATATTAGTAGAGTATTTGCTTAACTCTAGCAAGAAAAAATAGTTGCCTTAGCACCAGAACGTTAGATACTATTTAACGAAAAAAAGAGCATTGGATCTACCACATCCAATGCTCTTTCTGGCTTTAGTGATTTGAAATATTCACTATTTTCTTGCTCCTTTAATATACCATAAATTTCTTTAATGTCAAGATAAGCTCCATTCAAGGTAAAATCCCAACTATTAGAAAAGAGACCTTGGCTCTTGCCGGTACAGTTATTTCCTTTACTATGAAGATATCCGAAAGGTCAATGGAAGCCTTTGGCTCTAACCTTTTGTTATGGTTGAACCGACACAACTTCGAGGTCGCCATTTTCGTTCTGAAGAACTTTAAACATAATCTCCATGCCTTCTTTGAGCCCGTCTGGGTGCTTCGAGTCCATCAACAGCGTGCCGAAGCATTGGTTGCCTTCAACGAGCGAGATGCGGACCCACAAGCGCTCGGGTTCCTTCGTCTTGTCTTCGTAGTACACCGCTACGCCAAAGTCATCGGGATGCTCTCGGTGACGGAATCGGTCGAGTCCTTGGAACGAACGTGTCTCTTCTTTTTCTTTGCTCTTTGTGTCATAGACTTCCGCAATGACGCGTCTTGCACGGTCAACAATATACGGATCGACTTCAATCCATTTCATTGAACAGAACTCGCAGTCATCGAGGTTCGCTAGACGAATCAGATACATCGTCTCTTCTGGAATGAGGCGCATGTCTAGCGTCGATTCGCCTTCTTTTGCGATCCATAGCGGTTGGAACGAAACGCCGGCCTCTTCGTCGATATATCCGTAGAGGACAAGCCCCGTGTCACCAGCCTTGGCTACTTCTGGCATCACGTCTTCGATGAGCGCTGCGCAGCGAACGTAGACGAGTTGATGGTAGAAGCTGCGGAAAGAAGCGTCTTTTACTTTTTGCATCTGGCTTGCGATTGGGATTTCATTTGGGAAGAGTTCGCCTTTGATGTCGAGTCCTGGCGCAAAACCGCATCGGTCAAGCCACTCCGGACTTGTCACCTCTGGAATCGGTTCGGCGTGGGCCTTGGAGGCGAAACGCTCTCTGCTATCGGCCACGATGTCCACCGGCAGATCCAGATTCACATGCTCCATCCATTTCCAACGATAATCGTCCGGCAAATGCAAGAGGAGAATCTGCGTCTTCCCTTCATGCTCGTAAATGTCCAGCACCTTGAAGTGGCTGTCGCGGTTGGCCACGTGTAGCCCCCAGTTAGTGCCGTGCTCCGCCTTCGTCAAATCAAAGAGGTGGTTGGATAAAATGCTGAAACGGTGGGTCGTCACCATGCCGCCCACGCGACTCGTCGCATCGGTAAAGGCAGCGTTACGCACAATCTGCCCCACGTGGAATTTCGCTGCTTCTTCCGGCGTTAGGTTGATGTCTCTAGCAAAGAGCTGCAATCCCGGCAGCATCTCATTCATTAATTGTTCGAGTTGTTGTATTTCTGTCATTCTACTTCTCCTGTCTTACCAAAGTACGTTTGATAATGTTTCGTTATTGTACGGTTGGAGGTTCACGGTGCTCGACTTGATCGTTCCATCCGCTTTCTTAGTCGTCTGTGGCTCTGATTCGCCGATTAACAGCACATTGATTCCTTCTTTTTTGGCAAATACGATCACCGATGTTCCCGATTCAGACACATAACACTCCACGATTTCATAAGGGACGCCGCCTGATTGGAAAGTCAATCCTCCCCACTTGAAGTTCGCCTTCTCGCCATCGACCGTTGCATATTTGAAGAGTTGGTCTGGAACGGCTAAATCATAGTACTCACGCTGGGTTGCTGGACTCGTGCGCTCATAGATTTCGCCTCTTTTACGCGCGTAAATCGCCATCGCATCCGCAACCGATTGATTCGCAGATGCTTCAGAGGTTGCTTTCCATGTCGCATTGTCGGTAAAGCCTTTAAGTAAATCAGCATCCTTCACGACTTGGAAGGCAGCTTTAGCAAGTGTCTCACGCGTCACATTGGTCGCATGAAGAACAATCGGCTCGCCGTCTTCGTACCCAAAGAGGAACGCCTCTTTCTTCGTAGCGTCCAGATATGCTTCCACCACAATCACTTCGTAGTCGTTTGAGGCCACAACGCCCATCATATTCCATTTGACCTTATCGCCATTGATGGTCGCAGCATCCATGTGAATCGCCTCGTGCAAGGCCTCGAAATGCTGCCCAGTAGACGCATTCCACCGCTTCATGAAGTCGCTAAATCCAGTCGCATTAAAACGAACCAAGAGCTCCAAGTCTGAATAGGCATAGTCGATGTCATCCTTGTCGCTTGGAAACTGCTCAAACATCTCATCACGCACCTTCTTGGCCGCGGTTAACCCTTCTGTAATATCCTCATCCTTAGCCGCCACATTATACGCCAACTGCAACATCTCAAAATACGTCGCGTGCTCCGTCTGGGCTACCGTTGTCTGCGCCACCGTCGTCACTTGAACCGTCGTAGGCGCCTGGGTCGTCACCGCCTCTTCTGGCTTCTTGTTACATGCCGCAAGCGCCAATACACACAGCGCTGATGCTAGGATTTGTCTTCTCTTCATACTCTCTCCTCCAATCATGAAAACCTTCTCTATTCAAGATTATTATAGCATAGGTGGGCTAAAAAGACTGTAAGACTTATCAATTAATTAAACTGTAGCATTATACTTTATTTATCATCAGCTAGGTCATCTTTTCCCTACGAAAGAAGGAAAAAGAAATGAACTCAAAACAAAATACTAAACACGAACTGTTTCATGAATACTACGATCGTTGGATTCATATTTATAAGGAGGGTGCAATTCGAAATGTAACAATGGAAAAGTATAAAATGACACAACTCTGGTTAAAACGACTAATTCCTACTCTTGAAATTTGCCAACTCACTCGTACCACTTATCAGCAACTCTTAAACGATTATGCAGAAGTCCATGAAAAACAAACAACGATGGACTTCCATCATCAATTAAAAGCAGCCATATTAGACGCCATCGACGAAGGATGGATTAAACGCGACCCTACTAGGAAAGCAATCATTAAAGGAAAGCACGCTCGAAATAAGAAACAAAAATTCCTAAATCAATTTGAAGTTCATAAACTGCTCTCCGATTTAACATTAGGTTCTACCCTTGATTGGGACTGGCTTATCTATTTAATTGCTAAAACCGGAATGAGATTTTCTGAAGCATTAGGATTAACCCCAAAAGACTTTGATTTCATGCATCAAACGATTTCTATCAATAAAACATGGGACTATAAAAATAACACGGGGTTTCTGCCAACAAAAAATTTCACTTCGAACCGAAAAATTCAAATCGACTGGCAAACAGTCATTCAGTTTACGGAATTACTCCGTGGTATCCCAGAAAGCGAACCAATATTTGTACACGGGAAAGTATGGAATTCTACTCCAAACAAACGCCTAGAGCGACATTGTGTCCATTGCGGCATTCCTATTATTACCATCCATGGACTTCGGCATACTCACGCCTCTCTTTTACTATTTTCTGGTGTTTCCATCGCTAGTGTGGCCAGAAGACTTGGTCACGCCAGTATGACAACAACTCAAAAAACATACCTACACATTATTGCAGAGCTAGAAAATAAGGATATCGATCTTGTAATGCGTTCTCTGGCTGAACTCAGCAGCTGATAATCCAATGATTCTCGATGACCTACGCTGATGAAGAGTAATAAGGTTATCTATAGTCTCAAAAAATATACCTATCGGTTTTTGTTCCTCAATATTTGGAATACAAACTTGTGTACTAGAAACTAATTCTTTATTTAAATTATTCACAGTACTCCCTGCTGCTAACCCCTTATATTGTTGAAGCATTTGCGGAGTTCCAAGCAAGTTGCACAAGAATATTAAATCAAAATAATTATTTTTATCCCTTAAAAGTAACCAACCGTCATGAATACACCCCTTAATTGCCATTATATACGGTTTCCCAAAACTCATTGAGTTAGATAAAATTAAATCCCCAGGGTAAACTTCTCTAGTTTTCGAAAGCCCTTCTGGCCTAATTTTTTCTGACGTACTAGTAATATAATTGCCTTGATCGGGTGCATCACCAATTTTAACCCAATTTAATCCATCGGACGAAGTAGTTATATACTCTTCAATCGGTCTTGGAGATCCACCTCTTTCTATTTGAATAATATTACCAAACTTCCGCTGTTCCCAAACGTATGCTTTATTTCTATTCACAAACAAAAAAAGTAGAGGCTTTCACCTCTACTCTTCGTAATTATTTACTACCAAACAACTTTCTGAATTCTTCTAGCTCAGATTGCGCTTCAGGAGTAGTCCCCACTAAATCATCCAACATACTCATCAATGATTTTGTAGTTTCATCAATGCTTGTTTGAATTTCGTTTAACTCTCTAGCAATATCTGTTAACGGAACAACTTCTTCTTCCTCAAACGTATCTACATAACGAGGAATATTTAAGTTGTAATCATTCTCTTTGATTTCTTCAATCGTTGCTACATGCGCGTATTTGTCAACATCTTCGCGATTATGATAAGCTTCAACAATCTTGTTGATGTTATCTTCAGATAGCGTATTTTTATTTTTGCCTTTTTCAAATTCTTTCGAAGCATCGATAAATAAGACATCTTTTCTTTCTCCACGTGCTTCACGACCTTTGAATACTAAAACTACTGTTGGGATGCTTGTACCATAGAATAAGTTCGCTGGCAATCCAATTACCGCATCCAGTAAATTTTCTTTCAAAATATTCTCACGAATTTTTCCTTCAGATGCTCCACGGAATAAGACGCCATGTGGTAATACAATTGCCATTGTTCCTTTTTCATCTAAATGATGTAACCCATGTAACACAAATGCATAGTCTGCTTTAGAAGCTGGCGCAACACCGAACCCTTTGAAACGTACATCCTTTTCACGGTCAATGTTCTTAATATCCCAATTTTGTGAATATGGCGGATTTGCTACTACTGCATCAAATTTCTTTGGAACTTCAATTCCGTTGTGAGTATCAAACGGCCAGTCAGCATCTAATGTATCTGCTCTTTTTAGATTCATGTTGGCATACGAAACTCCATGCATCATCAAATTCATACGAGCAAGGTTATAAGTCGTTGTATTAAGCTCTTGTCCATAAAATTCTACTTTTGAAATGTCGCTTCCAGAGAATACTCTTTGTACCGTTAATAATAACGACCCCGACCCCATTGTTGGGTCATATACTCGGAATTGGTTTCCTTGTTTAGCAACATGATCCGTCACTAAACGAGCTAAAATTTGGCTCACTTCATGAGGTGTATAGAATTCTCCACCTTTTTTCCCTGCATTAGCTGCGAATTGACCAATCAAGTATTCGTAAACATCTCCAAGAATGTCATGCCCTGATTCATCTTTAAAATCGAATTCGTTAATCATCAATACAATATCGTTCAAAGCTTTTGCACGTTCGTTTGTCCCAGAACCTAGGCGAGTATCTCCTAAGTTCACGTCAAAGAATACATTGGCAAATTCTTGTTCTGAGTCTGTATTTCGTTTTGCATGTTTATGAAAAGCCTCAAACATATCTTGAAAGTCACTTGCTTTAATTTTGTGGTTTTCAATACTGTCAACAATTGCAGCCCACGTAAATTGAGGTTCAATCACATACCCAAGGCTTTTAGCAATATCTTCATAATATTCTTCGATATCTTTTGGATTTTGATAAAAATCTTCTAAGCCATTTTTACGGAGATAATCATCTTGATGCTCAGATAAATAACGATAGAACATAAATGGAAGGATATAGTTTTTATACTCGCTTGCATCCATTGTTCCACGTAATTTATTAGCCATCTCCCAAAGTTTCGATGTAATTTCGGTTGTTTTCGTCATTTTATTCTCTCCTTTTTATACAAACATCTGTTGTAGTAGTGTTTTCTTCATATTCTTCAGTTCTTCAAGCTTACGCTGATGAAGAGTAATAATGCTCTCAAGGCAATAGAAAAAACTTCCTATTTTCAGTTGTTCACTATTTACCTTAGGATATATAATCATAGTTTTTTGAAGAGTAGTCTTACTAATCGATGAAACTTTTGTACCTTGCATCAAAGGTAATAACTGGTTGTGATAAGAGTTAGAATTGATATAATATCCCAAAAATCTCTCTGCAAATTTAATTGTTGGGCGACCAACAATAGTGTGCAACCCAGACACTAAACACTGTTCTTCTAAACCATTGATTTCAATAGCTTTCCCTACACTTTCATCCTCAGCAGCATCGGCAAAAACAACATCACCATTCATTAGCAACTGAGAGGTGAACTCTTCAACCTTTCCTTCGGTAATATAAGGAATAGTGTCAGTCTTAAAATTAAGAATCGGACCATAATCCATTAAGATATCACCATAGTGAATATTCTTCAATTCACCTTCTTCATAATTAAGCATACTTCGTGATAACGAATTAGTTTTTAATGAAAAATCTAGAACTTCCCCTAACTTCCGCTGTTCCCAAGCGTCAGTAAATCCTTTAAAACGAATTTCCGGAACATCTTCTCCATTTTTTGGAAACATTTTTGAAAGTAGTGTTTTTTTCATCGATTTTAAAGCATCATACTTACGCTGATGAAGGGTAATGAGATTGTCAACACTCTCGAAACACTCCCCAATCGAGGATTGTTCATCTTCACTAGTTAGTTTTATAGTCACCCCATCAATTGCTGTTTTTGAAAGAGAAGGAACTCCTGTTGATTCATCGTATAATTTCCAATTAATCGATTGAAATAGTGAATATAAAAAACTGAGAGAGTTATTCTCCTTAGGAATACCATAAAATAGCGTATCAACAGTCCAAAACGGCGCTTTCAAAACAAACGGTTTATCTATTGTTCCTTTTCGTCCAATACCAATAGCGTCTCGAGTATTCTCTAACGCTTCAGACACAGATAACATATAGCCGCCTGTCCCATAAACAGGTACATCACCTTCATCTAGATGTTTATAGTCTTTTCCACTTTTAACATCAATAGCAGTCCCTAACTTCCGCTGTTCCCAAGCGTCTTCATAACCTTTAAATCTTAACTTAGGTACATTCTTTTGTCCTTCTCCCACTCTATTCACCTCTCTTAATATCATCTGCAAGTTTGTAGATTGCTTTTCTGAATTCATTTCGATACTTAATCCATGATAACTCGGCAATATCTGGCTCTGCCAGTTCCTGATAATCCGCACGTGCTGCGTTTAAGATTGCTGAAATTTCCCCTTGCTTATCCAAGTCATCTTGACCAATCGAATGTTTCTCGATTAAGGCTAACAAATCTTTTACCAACGTACTGTTATCAAGTCCCCATTTGCGAACGAATTCTGCTACTTCACGTGTGTTTGATTTTGTTACCGCTCGTTCTCTCGCACGATCCATCGCGTCCACAGTTCTTGGCGCAGGATAACTATCAAATACAAAGTCTCCACTATAGATAGCTTCCACAAATCGACGCATTTTTTCTTTTTCTTCTTCGTTGTCAGACTTAGCAATCTCAACATTGATTTCGATTCTTGTAGCTTCAGCTTCTTCGTTTTGATGAGCATGAATTTCATCTGCCATTTTCGCAATCAAGTCTACTAAGTAATCATAATTGATTCTCACTTCATTAATTTGTACCATTGATAATTCAATATGAGAAATATCAACATCTTCATTTTCAGCCATAAGTCGTTTTAACTCATCTGCAATCACAACTGTTAATTTAATTTCTTCCTCCGGAGTCATTCCAATACGGTCGTAAAATTCTTCAGGTGCATCATACGCGGATACGCGATTCCCCTCTTCATCTACGGTATATTGTTTTAATTGAGTCATTAATCTGTTGTAATTTTTCAACTTCTCAAATAATTCAGTCTGGTCTTCTTCGCTAGGCGGAATTCTATCAAAGTTATCTGTTAAATCTCTTAACTCATCGACTAATTCTTTCATATCATTTACTGCAACACTAAATGGTTTAGAAATGATTTTATCTTTTGTATTCCCATCAATCAGTTCATCTAAGTCAAGTTGCTCATCAGCAGAGTGTCTATCCGAATAAATCGCAAACGCCTTATTCATTTCATACTCATTTTGTTTTGGCCAACGATAATTTACAATGTTACCCCAAGGTTTAGCTACGCTGTCATGAACACGGTTTGTACGAGAGTATGCTTGAATCAGATTTCCACCTTTCAACATTCTATCTACATATAAAGTATTCAACTCTGGTGCGTCAAATCCTGTTAGTAGTTGATCAACAACAATCACTAAATCTAAATAATTTCTATCATCAGCAGTTTTATTCAATCGTCTAGCCAAGTCTTCAGAGTAAGCTTTGAGTGTTGTACGATCAAAGGCTGTTCCAAACATTTTATTATATGAGTCAAGTACACGATCAAGACTTTCATTCGTTTGCAACTGACTATCGCTATTTGAAGTATCCGTCGAGAAGATAATTGCAATCTTCAATGGTCTTTCTTCTAACTTTTGATTTTCCTCCATAAACTTATCAAAGTATTCCATCGCACGTGGGATGGAAGGTTTATTACCACCTACGTGTACTGTAAACAATGCATTATATTTATAATTATTTGATTTTTCTTTCCAATTGTACAAGACGTCTTGAACGACTAATTCCACGTGTAAAGGATCCGTATCATAAACGCTAGCACGAATCATATCATCGATATCTTCTTCTGAAGGATTTTCCATCGGTTCAATCGTTTCTTTGAATTCAACGTTAAACCCTAGAACATTATGATCGGCAATCGCGTGCTTAATCGTATATGCGTGAAGCAGACTTCCAAAGACTTCTTTTGTCTTCTGCCCTTCAAAACGAGGCGTTCCAGTGTACCCTACCCAAGCAGCGTTTGGAATAGCTTTACGAATACTTTGTAACATTCCTTCTGTATCCGAACCATCTCCTGTTGAACGGTGAGCTTCATCGACAATAAATAGAATATTATGGTTTAAAGGCTTGAATGAATCCCTGGATACAAAACGCGCCATTTTCTGAATACTCGTCACGATAATATTCTTGTCGCTTTTCCTTGTTAATTTTGTCTTCAAATCAGACACATTGGCTGTATCATTGACAACTCCCGATTCCCCTTCTCCTCTAGAAAGTGGATCATAAGCTTGATAGGCATCAACCGTTTGTCTGGTCAAAGCAATACGGTCTACTAAGAACACAACCTTATGAACGTGTGGAAGACGGCTTGCTAACCATGCAGTTTTAAAGCTTGTGATTGTCTTACCCGATCCCGTTGTGTGCCATACATACCCAAGTTTGCCATCATCATATTTAAAGTCATATTGAGCTACTTTTTCAAGCACTCTTTTCGTTGCATACACTTGGTAAGGACGCATCACTTTAATGCTTTCCTTGTTCTTCGTCCCATCTAATATCATGTAACGAGTAGATAAATCATGTGCCATCGGAATAGACAATACCTTATCAGCAAATTCCATCCAGTTATTGATTGGTTTTGTACTTTCCTCATCTTGCCACTTAAATGCAAAAGCCTTGTTGAATTTGTCTCTAGTTGTATTGGCCATATACTTAATTTCATTAGGTGTCATGGCAATTAAAATCTGTAATGTTGAGAAGATGCCGCTATACTGGCGCTCTGCAATATATTGTTCCATCTGATTTAGCGCTTCATTTGCAGGACGCATCGCACTCTTCAATTCGATTTGAATAATTGGTAATCCATTGATTAATAACGTCACATCAAAACGTCTATTCGGTTTCCCTGAAATCACCTTTTCTCGTTCGATTTGGTTCACCACTTGATAAACAGTATTCCCTCCGCCTACTTGCGCTTGGTCAAAAACTGTTAAGAAGACATGTTCCCCATTGTCTAAGTCCACTTCAACTTGGCTGATACCATTGACCCCATATAAAAATTGCCCAGCTTTATACGGAGTTTCTAATTGGTTAATAACTCTTTTCACCTGATTAAATTCAGCGGTCGAAAGTTCTTTGTCTAATCGTCCTCTATTATTTTGTTCAAGAATACGTTTAAAGTTATTCCATAAAGCTTCTGTATTTTTAATGTCGGGACGATATTCCCACTGTTTTGTCCCACCGATTTTTGTAAGATAATCAATTACTTTATTTTCAAAGATTAATTCGCTTTTATTTAATTCATCCACCATCATCTAATCCCCTTGTAATGTTTTTTCCAAAATTTGTGTTGAAAACTGCTCTAATAAATCTGAATACCTAATTAGTTCTCCTTGTAATTTTAAAGTTTTACTATATGCCTCCCCAATTTTCTTTTGCTTTTCCAAGGGAATCACAGGAATTTTCAGTTCACCTAAGGCCTTTGTCGAAAGCTTTTGAAGTACATTTCCTTGTTGCTCCCTCTCTTTTTGTCGTTGTATAGATTTATTACTATTAAATAGATACAAAAAGTAATTCTTATCGAGTGTCTTCTTTTTAAATTCTACTTTTGTAAAATTCAACGGAATCACCTTACCAGCATTACTCTTTCCAATCATCACGGCCTTTTGCTGAATATTGCTGATAACAATGTCCCCTTCTTTAAGCGTCTGTTTCCCAAAGTCCGATGGATTCTCTTCAATCTCATATCCATCCAAATGATTAAAATCATTATTAAAATCACTCTGCTCATAATAGACTATATCGTCTATTTGTTTATTTACTCGCGTCGGATTAACACCAGATACAAACGTTACATAATCTGAAAGTCTTCTATCCATGACTGTTCCCCACCTTCTTTTCTTGTAAATTTTCTCTCATGCGCTTCAAAATAGATGCTTTTGTCTTTTTAAATTTCCCTTTTAATAACCTGTCTAGGAGGATATAAAATAGAATGATGATTCCTAAGATAATAGTATTAACCAAAAATGAATCTGCCCATTCACTTGAGATATTAGTTCTAGTTAACCAATTATAAACATTAAGAATCATACTTTTAAATCCATCCTTGAACTCACTTGACAACAAATGCTTAATCACAAATATCACATTCACAGAAAATGTTATCAGATAAGAAAATGCTAAAAATCTAGTCTTATTTGCTTTCATGTATCTTTTAATCGTAATCATGTCATATTCTGAATAATGATTTTTTAAATAATCAAGAAAGTTATCTGACAGTATAAATTGAGCAACAAAGAGTATACCTACAGAACCGAATAGCAAATTAATAAAATGCGTATTATTTAAGAGCGCGATAAAAAGGATACCCGAAAATATCTGTAAATACCTGAATTTTCGTTTAAAATACACCATCATTAGGCATACAAGAGTTTCTAATTCAATGATAGCCGCTAATAATAATAGAACAACGTCAATACATACCGTTACCCACTGCAGACTAAATACATCTTTCAATATAATCATAGCAAAGGCTAGCAATATTAAAGTAGTTACTTTAAAACCCCATTTCCATATCACTTCTTTATATGAATCTGTTTTATAATAATCAAACGATGCCTTATTCTTGTATATATTAACACCGTAAATAATCACTAGAAATAAAAGGTAACAAAAACTTATTATCCTCACTAACTTACTAACATCTTGAGTAGTAATAAATAAATAAATTAAAAATGCAAATAGTGTCTGAATTACTTTATACCCATTCTTTGTTATCAGTCCTCTAAATTCCAAAATCATATCTCCTTTTATTAAGAATGTAATTATGAATTATTACCGTAAACCTATAATAACACTTTCAGTTTTTTAAATCAATGTTTTTTGTAATAATTTATTATTCTCAATTTTTCGTATTCTTATGATTTAAAATTCAAAAAAAGAAGGTTTCTGCCTCTAGTTTAACTCTAGAGGCAGAAATCCTTTTCTAAAAACCTAAGCAACTCCCATTCTAATTTTAATCCTCATCATAACTGAACACATCTACGCTACACGTCTTATAATAAGCAGCTTTTTTAGTTGTATATAATAGTATATCTTCGTTTTCAAATAGATTAGATTCACTAATTTTATCCATTGCTGCTTCAGCGACAATTTTCTTCAATTCATCTTGAGGTCGTGCAATAGTTAGAGATTTTGTTTCTCCATTACTTCCTTTGAAAACTAAATATAGTTTTTTATCAACAATTGTTTCATGTCCCATATTTTCCCTCCTCACTTATTTTGGTAGTCTTTTTATCTCTATACTAATAAGAATAAATTTGGAGGTTAAATAGCTATGTACTTAAAGAAATTTTTCTTAAATTATTTTATTTCTGACTCTTTTTAACTTTAATTTCTAACTTATACCCACATCTTTCAGTAATATCCAATAAAGTGAGTATCGTTGGGTTGTGCTCTCCGTTTTGCAGCCTTGAAATGTGAGAATTCGGCAATTCAACTTCTCGCGCAAAGTCTTCTAATGCCAATCCACTATCATTTTGAAGTTTTACCATCTGCAGTGCTACTCTTTGTAAAAACATAGTCTTTTCAAGATCTTTATTAAAATTCGGGTATTCCGATAAGAACTTTTTTAGTTTGGAAGTTAGATACGTACTCATCGTCTGTTTCCTCCTTTTTCTTCTTGCATATTACAATCTCTAAATAACTTTTCTCTTTATAATGTACTCCCCATTTTTGAATCATTTCATCAGTTACACCATCTTCTTCTAGCATTTTTAGCACCGCAGCTAATTTCACCATCTCATCGTAATCGTAACTATCTAACCGATCCACCAATTCTTTTGATGCTATGAATTTTCGCTTCATATGCTCCACCTCCCTATTCTAAAATTAACATATATGTTAATTAACAAATATGTTAATTTTGCTCTTTTATAGTATTATTTTGCTCAAAAAAGAACCCTTCTCCATTTAGAAAAGGGTTCTACTCTAATTATGGTTCTATAATTTTTAGGGTTGATGGAAATTTTCCACCAACCCTATTTTAGTGTATACAAAAAGGCCAACATCCATTATATTAAAATCGCCAAACCTAATACAAAAGGATGATGACCATATGAACAATATACTAGAAGCTACGCTACAAATCAAAGATAAAAACATTATCTGGGATAATACAGTTCAAGAGAAGATATTTAAAAAGAGAAAATCTTTATTTTATTCAGCTACATATACGCATAAACCAGAATTTTGTACTGTCTGTGGATGTGTTAGCCAAAATAATAATATCGTAAAAAACGGCACGAAAACTTCTCGTATCACTCTCTGTTCTGTTTCAGGCCTACCGGCCTACTTAAATCTACGCAAGCAGAGATTTCTCTGTAGAGAATGCGGCTCTTCATTCACCGCAGACACTAGTCGAATCGTAGAAAAACACTGTCATATCTCTAAACGATTAAAAAACGAAATCAAATCAAAAATAAGTGAAACAGTATCTGAAACATATATCGCAAAAGAAACTAATGTATCAGTTCATACTGTAAGACGTATCATAGATGATACAGCACGATTATTAACGATTAAACCATTACACGATTTACCTGAGCATTTGTGTTTTGATGAATTTAAATCTGTCAAATCTTCCGATAGTAATATGAGTTTCATTATTTGTGATAGCACTACACACAAGCTGGTCGATGTTGTACGAGATAGAAAATCTTTCAGTTTGAAAAAGTATTTTCATCGTTTTGAGCCTAAGACTAGATTAAAGGTAAAAACTATCTCAATCGACATGTACTTACCGTACATTCAATTAATAAAAGAAATGTTTCCTAACGCTAAAATTATCATTGATCCTTTTCACATCGTACAAGCCTTAAATAGAGAATTAAATCGAACTCGGGTACGTGTCATGAATAAGCATCGCTATAAAGACCCTAAATTATATCGAAAGTTAAAACATTATTGGAAGTTAATTTTAAAGAATCCTAATGAACTTCAGAACTATAAATATAGTCGTTATAAGCTTTTTGAAAGCTTTATAACAAGTAAAGGAATCGTGGATTATATCTTAGAAAACAATCCATCTCTTAAAAATGATTATGAGGTTGTACATTCACTTCGTGAATGTATTCAGGACAGAGATTATATAGAATTCAAGGAAACGATTGAAGCAGCTACGCAATTAGACCTATCTCCTGGTTTAAAAAGAGTATTAAAGACTCTAATTACTTACTTGCCATATATTCAAAATACTTGTGAGTATCCAACTAGAACAAATGGCCCTATTGAAGGAATAAACAATAAAATAAAAGTGCTTAAAAGAAATGCCTATGGCTTTAGAAACTATTACCATTTTAGAAACAGGATTATTTTAATAACAAAAATGTTTGGCCCAAAACAAAAAGGAATTAAGCAACAATTAGTTGCTTAATCCCTTCCTAAATCTTTTCATCAACACTATTTGACAAAGAGCCGTTTAAACTTATTAAATTAGTCTTTATCCATTCCCATTGCACGCATAATTGCTTTTGCAATTTCTACGATTGGAACGATTGAGAATGCTGCTCCAACTACGAACAACCATTGTTCAGCTGTAAGAATCGCCACATCAAATACAGTTGTTAATCCTGGAATCACCATTACGCTTAAAAGCATTACTGCTGATACTAGGATTGCGTAGTTGAACAACTTGTTCTTGAACGCGCCAACTGTGCCAAGTGATTTGTACACTGACTTCACGTTGAATGCGTGGAACAATTGGATTAAACCTAATGTTGCAAACGCCATTGTTTCACCAACTGGGTTCCCCCAATTAGCAATATGAGTTGCATACCAGAATACAAATAATGTAATTCCACCTTCGAAGAAACCTTGGTAGAAGATACTTGGTAACACACCGTTTGATAAGAAGTTCGAACTCTTACCGCGTGGTGGGTGATTCATGATATCCGCTTCAGCTTCTTCAAGACCTAAAGCAATCGCTGGGAATACGTCTGTTACTAAGTTGATCCATAAGATATGGATTGGTTCTAGAATTGACCAACCAGCCATTGTCGCAACGAACATTGTCATTACTTCACCGAAGTTTGCAGACAGTAAGTATTGAACAGCTTTTTGGATATTCGCGAATACTTTACGTCCTTCTTCAACGGCTACGACGATTGTTTCGAAGTTGTCATCGGCAAGTACCATATCTGAAGCTCCTTTAGAAACCTCAGTACCTGTAATCCCCATACCGACACCGATATCAGCTTGTTTAAGTGAAGGAGCATCGTTAACTCCATCCCCTGTCATCGAAACAACTTTACCATTCTTTTGCCAAGCTTTTACGATACGAACTTTATGCTCTGGAGACACACGAGCGTATACAGAGTAAGTTTCAACAGTACGTTCTAATTCTTCATCAGAAATATCGTTTAATTCTCCACCAGTTAATACTCCGTCTTCTTGATCTGGACGAAGGATACCTAAACGTTTTGCAATTGCTTGGGCTGTATCACGGTGGTCCCCAGTAATCATAATTGTACGGATACCAGCTGATTGAGCTACTTTAATCGCAGCCGCTGCTTCCTTACGTTCTGGGTCAATCATTCCTACTAAACCAGCAAAGATTAAATCATGTTCGATTGAATCTGTATCCACTGTTTCAGGAAGAGTATCAATCACTTTGTATGCCATCGCTAACACACGAAGCGCTTGAGTAGCCATCTCTTTGTTTAATTTCATCAATGTTGTGCGGTCATCTTCAGTAAACGCAGAAACCTCACCATGTTTTTCAATCTTAGTCACACGGTCTAATAACATATCTGGAGCACCTTTTGTTGCAACCAAGTATTTACCGTCTTCTAATTGATGAATCGTTGTCATTAATTTACGAGTTGAGTCAAATGGAACTTCCGCAATACGTGGAATGTTTACTAACTCTTCACGTACATCATAGTTTTTATCAAGACCGTATTGAACCATTGCAGTTTCAGTTGGGTCTCCTAATAATGAATTGTCTTGAGAAATCTTAGTATCGTTAGCTAAGTTCATTACACGAAGCGCGATGTTGTCTTTAGAAATTTCTTCTGACGCATCATGAATTTCGTTGTCATAGACCATTTTTTCAACAGTCATTTGGTTAAGTGTTAATGTACCTGTTTTATCTGAACAGATAATTTCAACACCACCTAATGTTTCAACGGCTGGCAATTTACGAACAATCGCGTTACGTTGTGCCATTTTTTGAGTTCCTAATGCAAGGATAATTGTAGAAATCGCTGGTAACCCTTCTGGAATTGCAGCAACGGCAATCGCAATCGCTGTTAATAACATATGAGTCCATTCATTTCCTCTAAGCATCCCTACCACGAAGATAATCACGGCAATTACTAAGATCATGATTGTTAGCCATTTACCAAGAGCATCTTGGTTTTCTTGAAGTGGTGTTTTACTTTCTTCAGTATTTGCTAACATATTAGCGATTTTACCAACTTCTGTATTCATACCAGTACTTGTAACCACACCAACAGCACGGCCGTAAGTTACGTTTGTACTTGAGAACGCCATATTTGTACGGTCTCCAATTCCCACTTCATCCCCTGAAGGAATCACTAAGTCTTTATCAACTGGAACAGATTCCCCTGTTAAAGCAGACTCTTCGATTTTTACTGTGTTTACTTCAAATAAACGCATATCCGCTGGCACGACATCCCCAGCTTCAAGGATAACAACGTCACCTACTACGATATCTTCCCCTTTAATATGTTCCACATGTCCATCACGTAAAACACTTGCTACAGGTGAAGCCATTTTCTTCAATGCTTCGATAGCTTCTTCAGCTTTTGATTCTTGGAAGACACCTAGTACAGCGTTTAATAACACTACCGCTAAAATGATAATCGCATCCGTTGGGTCGGGTTCACCTTGGTGAGCAAACATAGACACAACCGCCGCCACTAAAAGTACTAAAATCATGAAGTCTTTAAATTGATCCACAAATTTTTCTAATAGTGATTTTTTCTTTCCTTCTTGTAACGTGTTTGCACCGTATTTTTCAAGTCTTGATGCCGCTTCTTGTGAGCTTAAACCTGAAGGACTTGATTGTACTTCTTTAAACACATCTTCAACAGACTGTAAATATACGGGTTTTGTTTGTTGTTCCAACAAAATACACTCCTTTTCTTTTTCTATAAAAAGAGAGACTTATGCCCATCATCCTTTTGATAATAAACATAAGTCTCACTGTTCAAGATAATACCAGCGAGAATTCGCTTGCTGTTGATATTATCGCAACGATTGGTTGCCAGTTACTCCCTTATAGAGATTGATTATTGTTGTAGTTACTATACCAAATAAGTATAAGATTTGCAAATTTTTTAGATAAATTGTTAACCTTTCTTTTTACCTAAATTTCGCGGATTTTAGCCAAATCCAACCGTTCCAATAACTGCGCATTTTTTGAAATAAAGTACTCATCAAGCGGTTTAGCTTTCAGATTCATCGCTTGTAGCTTTTCAGCAATCATCGGCGTTTTCTTAAACACCCATTGCGTCCCATGAAGGATTCCTTCACCGACACCTGATGTCAAAAGCCACTTCTTAGCACGCTTACTTTTTTCACTATAATCTTCTACCATCGCTTTACGATGCTTGGCAAACATTCCATTTTCAATAAAGAGCGTAAATGTCTTTTGCATCATCACATTCGAATCATAGTCCATCCATTGCTTTCGCATCGCAAAAGGCTCCACTAACTCTTTTGGCAATACTACAATCCCAATTTTCAAAGCTGAGAATAAAATTGACGAGAAAGATTTAACGTAGATAACTCGCCCATCCATATCATAATAATGAAGCGGCGTCGCATTTCCTTCAACAAAATCCGCCATATAGTCGTCTTCGATAATATACACTGAGTAACGACTCGCTAGTTCCACAATCTTCTTTTTCGTAGACTCACTATAACTTCCACCAAGAGGATTATGAAATCTGGAAATCGTATAGAATAGGGAAAACTCTCCACTCGCGAATAATTTTTCTAATCGATTTAAATCAATTTCACCATCCATCTTACGTTCAATCGTTTCGTAAGGAATGTTCAAGTGCTTCACCAACTCATTCATTCGTGCATAAGTTGGTTGCTCCAGCAATACTTTTTTCCCTTGAATCAGTTGCAATAAAATATAGAGTGCTTGTTGCGTTCCGGTTGTTATGACTAGTTGTTCCTTTGCAGCATACACCCCATACTCTTCTAAAATAGGCATTAACGCCTGAATCAATTCATCCATCCCAGAAGCTTGTTCTTTTTTGGTTAGCTTTAAATCTTGTGCACTGGCAAGCGATTGATTAAAGCAGATGCGCAAGTCCTCAATCGGAAGTTGTGAATAATCTTCCTCGGATTCTTCCAATTGTTTTGTTTCTGAATTCTTTAATACATAATAGCCACTTTTTTCGACCGCATAAATAAAACTTTCATCTTTTAAACTACGCAAGGCACGTTGTACCGTATCCTTATTTACTCCATAGCGTGCAACTAATTCTCGAATTGAAGGAAGTTTATCCCCCTTTTGTAGATTCCCGTTTAATATTTCCTCTTTTAATGCATTTGCTAATTGCTGGTATTGATACATGACACACCTCCACTGTACCGGTACAGTTTGTTTTCATCCCTATTGTATCCTCACCTGTCCCGTTTTACAATACAAATACATTGAAACTCGAGGAATAGATATGAAAAAAATATTAATCGCAAACGACTTGCCAGGAATTGGCAAAGTTGCACTCGCACCCGCTATCCCGATTTTCGCTTGTTGTCAGATTGAAACGATGCTACTGCCTACAGTACTTCTTTCATCTCATACCGGCGGATTTAAAAACATCGCCATCGCAGAGCAAACAGCGTTTATGAAGCAATCTTTAAAACAATGGCAAGAATTGGACTTAAAACCGGATGCTGTTTTGACAGGATACTTCAGAAACTCGGAACAAATTGAACTAGTGGTAGATACCATTGGAAAACTGCCTGCATCTACACAAGTTTTTGTAGATCCGATTATGGCGGATAACGGAAAACTGTATAGCGGATTTACAGCAGAACATGTTGAAGCCATGAGAAAACTTATTCAAAAAGCTGATGTGATTTATCCAAATATTACAGAAGCCTGTCTATTAACAGATACGCCCTATCCTTCTGGAAAAATCACGATGGACTTTACAAGGGAGTTAGCTAAGAAACTAGCCGAACTTGGACCAGAGTACATCATTATTACGGGTTGCCCTGACAGCGAAGAGCTCACAGGCGTTCAACTTTATACTAAAAAGACGGATTCATTTTTTGATTTCTATAAAACAAAGTATCCGCATCATTTTTACGGAACAGGTGATACACTAGCGGCTCTTGCAACTGCATGCTTCTTACAAGAGATGCCTATAGAAGACGCATTGTCATTCACGTTGCAATTTATCGACGAAGTGCTTCAATTGAGTAGCCAACAACCTGAACAAATTCCATTCGGCCTTCCAATCGAGAAAAAACTTGGAATGCTAACCACAAAATTTACTACTGAGGTGTCATTATGAAAAATACAGATTTAAGAGATTTAGTTCAAACAAGCTTATTCGCAGCTTTAATTTATTTGGGAGTTAGCGTCTTTAGAATCCCAATGCCATTCACAACACAGTTCGTTCATTTTGGAAACGCGCTGGTAGTAGTTGGATGCTTACTTTTCGGAACAAAACAAGGAGCAATTGCTGCTTCACTCGGTCTTGGCCTTTTCGACATTCTTAATAATTACGCTCACGTTGCTTGGCAAACCGTTCTTGAATCCTTAATCGTCTGCTATGTGATTCATCTTGTATACGAAAAAGCAATGAATAAAGATGACAAAATCACTAACATTATTTTGGTCGGCGTTATTGCTGCTATCGTAAAAATCATCCTCAATATCATTAAATACACATTCTTACGAGGAATGATTGTCGGTGGTCTCGCATTAACACCAGCATTCCTTCAAGCCATCAATAAAATTACAGGAACGTTTGGATCAGCTATTTTCACAGTAGTTGCAGTCCCAATCGTTTACCCACTATTCAAAGAAGCACTAAAACGAGTAAGAAGATAAACAAAACAGCTATTACGAAACCAATCGTAATAGCTGTTTCTTTTTCCTCCACAGAAGGTTACTAGAAAAATAGTGCAAATCAAATAAAACTCCTCGGAGTTATTGTGGCAATAGTAGGGAATCATAACCAATGTGAATTAGGGAGAGTTGCGATTTATTCGCTACTCTCCCTTTGAAGCTTGGTAGGCTTGAGACCTCAGGCTCAAGCCGGTATCCTACTATTCTTGCCACAATAACAACTCCGACAAAGTCTTAGCACCATTTCCCTTCCCTCGCAGAGGGCTATTAGAAATACGCAAAAAAAGAACTCCTTGGAGTTATTATGGCAATGGTAGGAACTTATAACCAATGTGAATTAGGGAGAGTTACGATCATTCGTTACTCTCCCTTTGAAGCTTGGTAGGCTTGAGACCTCAGACTCAAGCCGATATCCTACCATTTCTGCCATAATAACAACTCCAAAGGAGTTCTTTTAATTCTGTTTTCAGCGGTAATAAAAAGTATTTCTAATAGCCCTCTGGATTTTTCTTTTGCCAGTTCCATGAGTCTCGAACCATATCATTCAAGTTCTTTTCTGCTACCCATCCTAACACTTCTTTTGCTTTAGAAGCATCCGCATAACAAGTTGCGATATCCCCTGCACGACGAGGTGCAATTTTATAAGGAATATCCACTCCATTTTCAGAGATAAATGCTTTTACTAAATCTAATACACTGTATCCAATACCAGTTCCTAAGTTAAAGACTTTTGCACCTTTTTGAGCCGCATTGTTTTTAACCGCAAGTACGTGTCCACGAGCCAAGTCAACAACGTGGATGTAGTCACGAACCCCAGTACCATCATGAGTATCGTAGTCGTCACCGAACACGCTTAAGAATTCGCGTTTACCAACAGCCACTTGAGTGATGTATGGCATTAAGTTGTTTGGAATTCCGTTTGGAGCTTCTCCGATTAGGCCACTTTCATGCGCTCCGATTGGGTTGAAGTAACGTAAGTTTGTGACTGACCAGTCGCTATCTGAGAAAGCAACGTCATTTAAAATCTGTTCAAGCATTACTTTTGTATAACCATAAGGGTTTGTTGCGCTTGTTGGCATTTCTTCTTTAAAAGGAACAACATTATTCATACCGTATACTGTTGCACTAGAACTGAACACGATATCTTTTACATTGAATTGACGCATTACGTCTAGTAATACTAATGTTCCTGTAATGTTGTTGTGATAGTATTCTAAAGGTTTTTCAACAGACTCTCCCACAGCCTTGAACCCTGCGAAATGAATTACTGAATCAATGTTTTCTTTTTCAAAAACAGATACTAAGAAATCACGATCAAGAATGTCTCCTTCATATAGAGGGAAATCTTTTCCTGTGATTGTTTTTAAACGATTTAATACTTCTGGCGAGCTGTTTGAGAAGTTGTCAACGATCACAACCTCAAATCCAGCTTTATCTAATTCGATAACTGTATGAGAACCGATATACCCTGCTCCACCTGTTACTAAAATTGCCATTTTTGCTTCCTCCCTTAGTTCAACACATCTTCTACGTGATCTTTTTGTAATGTTAAAATACGTGGACCATCTTTTGTAATAGCCAATGTATGTTCAAATTGGCAGCTTAGTCCACCATCTAATGTATGAGCTGTCCAACCATTACTTTCCATTTCTGCTTTCCAAGTACCAGTATTCACCATCGGTTCAATAGTGATGACCATTCCCTCTTTCAAGCGAAGGCCTTTTCCAGGTTCGCCGTAGTGAGGAACTGCTGGGCTTTCATGAATCGTTGGCCCAATTCCGTGTCCAATAAAGTCACGAACAACCGATAAACCTTCACTCTCAACATAAGTTTGAATCGCGTGACCGATATCCCCAATACGATTGCCAACTTTTGCTTGTTGAATTCCTAAATATAAAGCTTTCTTTGTTACTTCATATAAATGATCAATTTCTGGAGTACTTTCTCCAACAATATAGCTCCAGCAAGAGTCTGACAAAGCACCTTTAAGTTCCACACAGAAATCCACTTTTACTAAGTCGCCTGATTTTAATGGTTTACGACGTGGGAATCCGTGACAGATTTCGTCATTAATACTTTGGCATGTTGCGTATTTATACCCCTCATATCCAATTTGCGGTGCTGAACCACCCGCTTCTTCAATTTTCTTTTGTACAAATTGATCGATGTCCCAAGTAGTGACACCCGGTTTAATAAAATCACGAAGTTGCACGTGAATGGATGCTAACAGTGCACCCGATTCTTCCATCGCGTCAATTTCGCGTTTTGATTTTAATGTAATCATGAAATAAACTCATCCTTTCTAGTCTCACCGTCATTATAGCATAGAACAAATATAAAGAGAAAGAGCCTAGGCCGAAATGTTAAAAGAGTCTTAAGCAAAAAAAGACTGATAAAGTAACCTTTATCAGTCTTCATATTCCCTCTTAGTTTATAAGTGGTCTGTTGGTGATACTGTAATTGGCTCAACGGATTGAGTCGCTGCTGTTTCTGTTGTTGGTTCAGCAGTTGTTGATTCAGTAGTCGTTGTTGTAGTTGTCTCAGTCGTTGTTGTTTCAACAGTTATTGTAGCTTCTTCTGGTGTAACCACTTCTTCATTTGCCGCAGCTTCAGTAGTCGTTGTAGCTTCAGTAGTCGTTGCTGCTTCAGTAGTCGTTGTTGCTTCAGTAGTCATTGAAACATCTTCACGAATATATCCTACATATCGATAACAACTCATGTCGATTAGACTTTGTTCATATGGAGTTGCTGCAGAAACTGAAGTTGTTGCTGCCACTGTCCCCGCTGCTACTAATCCAATCATTAAGATTGTTTTCTTAGCTTTCTTATTTGATACTACAAAGTAAGCTGCTCCTGATAACGCTACGATACCAAAAACCGCTAGAATTGTTGTCGAAGATGACCCCGTATTTGGTAAAGTGTCGCCTAATGGGCATTTTCCTTTATCCAATTCATAAACGTATAATGTCGCTTGGCCAGCTTGTGCAGGCGCTGTTGGTTCTCCTGGTTGAATTGCTTCACGTTGTTCTTTTGTTAAATCAGCAATATTCACTGATTGTACTTCAGGAGTCTCAGCATTCGCTACTTTAGAAGCGGACATTCCAACAAAAGTAAACAACATCATTACTACAGCACATAGTTTTAACCATTTGTTTTTCATCTGATTTTTCCTCCTTAATTTTTATGTTTAAATTATAAACTTTATTTGAATTAATTTCAAACATTTTCCACTTTCTTATATACTTTTTAAGATATTTATAGCTTTTTGCCTCTAGAAGGAACTTTTTGGAAATATTTATTTCCAAATGTTTCCATTTTCATTCAGAAATAATCCGATGTTTTTTCGTACTTATTTTCATTTTTCCACAAGAAAAAAGGATTGTTAAATTTCGGGACTGACCCCAAAAAGTGAGAATTTAATAAAAACACCCTAGGGCTACCGTCTCCGGTATTCAACCGGAGACAGGTAGTCCAATTTTTGTTGGATTCTATTTTCATTATAATATTTGATGTAA
>ERZ1699254.91-NODE-91-length-45914-cov-3.510975_pt1 | contig 45914 bp, 39 predicted proteins | sample MGYA00581522_ERZ1699254 | MGnify/ENA primary metagenome ERZ1699254 (study PRJEB42319, sample SAMD00040329) | human oral metagenome | material: saliva | host: Homo sapiens | study: EMG produced TPA metagenomics assembly of PRJDB4115 data set (Metgenomic analysis of... | reverse complement strand
TTATAAACTTGAGCAAGCGCTTTATCACCAACTAAACCTGATTTAGGACGGTTAGTTCTTAATTTAGGGTAAACGCCCCCTTTTTTCCCATCTAAACCAGCAATCAGTCCTGTTAACTCAGCATCATCACTTTCACTAATCATGCCGTTCTGTGCCTGCCCCGAGTTGTTAGAGCAGGCTGTTGTCAAAACAGCCAAACCTACAATAATCAAAATCTTCTTTAACATAGCTTTTAAATAATAAAAAAATATAAAAATAAAACTGGCCAGATTTTATCAAAAAGTCATTATGCTCGCCAGTTTTTATTGAATTTTTATGCAATTTTGTGAGTGAGATCTCAAAAAAAATAAGGACTACTCAATGAGTAGCCCTTAAAAGGATTAGAATTGATTATTTTTTCTTCGCTTTTGCATTTGGAAGATCGGTAATTGAACCTTCAAATACTTCAGCCGCAAGACCTACAGATTCATGAAGTGTCGGGTGAGCATGAATCGTTAATGCGATATCTTCTGCATCACAACCCATTTCGATCGCAAGACCGATTTCACCTAATAATTCACCACCGTTAGACCCAACGATTGCCCCACCAAGTACACGGTGAGTATCTTTATCGAAGATTAATTTGGTCATACCTTCAGCACATTCTGAAGCAATCGCACGACCTGAAGCAGCCCAAGGGAATTTAGCCACTTCGTAGTTTAAACCTTCTTGTTTACATTCTTTCTCAGTTTTACCTACCCAAGCCACTTCTGGTTCAGTATAAGCAATAGAAGGAATGACTTTTGGATCGAAGTAATGTTTTTTCCCTGCGATCACTTCCGCCGCAACGTGACCTTCATGAACACCTTTATGTGCTAACATTGGTTGGCCAACGATATCACCGATTGCAAAGATATGAGGCACATTAGTACGCATTTGTTTATCAACATGAATGAAACCACGCTCATCCACTTCAACACCTGCTTTACCAGCATCGATTAATTTACCATTTGGCGTACGACCGATTGCGACTAATACTGCATCATAACGTTTAGTATCGTTGCATGCTTTACCTTCCATTGAAACATAGATACCATCATCTTTTGCTTCAACTACTGTCACTTTAGTTTCAAGCATTAACTTGAATTTTTTCTCAACTTGTTTGGTGTAGATTGCAACAACATCTTTATCTGCCGCTGGAATCACTTGGTCAAACATTTCAACCACTTCAACTTCAGAACCTAATGCATGATATACGGTACCCATCTCTAAACCGATGATACCACCACCCATGATTAAAAGTTTTTTCGGTACTTCTTTTAATTTAAGTGCATCTGTTGAATCCCAAACACGTGGATCTTCATGTGGAATAAATGGTAATTGAATTGGGCGAGAACCCGCTGCGATAATCGCATTATCGAATTTGATTGTAGTTGGTTTACCATCACGATCACGTGCTACTAATGTATGTGGATCGGTAAACGCCGCTAACCCCTCAACAACGGTGACTTTACGTTGTTTAGCCATACCTGCAAGACCGCCTGTTAATTTCGCCACAACCGCTTCTTTACCTGCGCGCACTTCATCTAAATCAATGCGAGGCTCAGCGAAATACACACCATTTTTGCTTGCGTGTTTTGCTTCTTCAATTACTTTAGCAACGTGAAGTAATGCTTTAGAAGGGATACAACCTACGTTTAAACATACCCCACCTAATGTTGAATAACGTTCAACAAGTACTGTTTCTAAACCTAAGTCCGCACAACGGAATGCCGCTGAATAACCTGCAGGACCAGCACCAAGTACCACAACTTGGGTTTTAATTTCTTTACTCATTTTTACCTCGTAAAAACGTTCAAATTTTTGACCGCACTTGCGGTCCTTTCTGTAAGATGTGAGCCTAATCACTCACATCTTACCATGTTAATTACATCACTAAGCGACGTAAGTCAGCTAATACGCCATTGATATAGCTTAAGAAACGAGCACCATCAGCACCATCGATCACACGGTGGTCGAAAGATAATGATAATGGAAGCATTAAGCGTGGCTCAAATTCTTTACCATTCCATACCGGTTGCATTTCTGATTTAGACACACCTAAAATTGCCACTTCTGGTGCATTTACGATTGGTGTAAAGTGAGTTGTACCAATACCTCCTAAGCTTGAAATAGTGAAACAACCACCTTGCATATCAGAACCTGAAAGTTTACCGTCACGTGCTTTTTTGGAGACTTCCATTAATTCACGAGAGAGTTCGATAATACCTTTTTTGTTCACATTTTTAAATACAGGTACAACAAGACCGTTTGGTGTATCTACCGCTACGCCAATGTTGATGTATTTTTTAAGTGTTAATTTTTGACCGTCTTCAGAAATAGAGCTATTGAAACGTGGGAACGCTTCTAATGCTTTCGCTACTGCTTTCATAATGAACACAACTGGTGTAATTTTCACATCCAATTTTTGTTTTTCAACAATCTTGTTCTGTTCTTTACGGAATGCTTCTAAATCTGTGATATCTGTGCGATCGAAGTGAGTAACATGTGGAATCATTACCCAGTTACGATGTAAGTTTGCACCAGAGATTTTGTTGATACGGCTTAATTCAACTTCTTCCACTTCACCAAATTTGCTGAAGTCAACTTTCGGCCATGGTAATAAGCCTAAGCCTGCGCCATTTGCCACACCATTACCTGCGGCTGCAGAAGAAACCGTGCCGGTTTCAAATGCTTTAACAGCGGTTTTCACGTAAGCTTGGATATCTTCTTTTACTACGCGACCTTTACGACCCGTACCTTTTACGCGATCAAGGTTGATACCGTATTCACGTGCTAAACGGCGAATCACTGGAGTTGCGTGTGCATAGCCAGCGCTTGCGACAACTTGTTCTTGGCTTAAGCCAGATACATTACCTGGTTGTGCTACCGGCGCTGCTGCAGGTGCTGCTTGAGGCGCTGGAGCTGCCGCTACTGGAGCCGCTGCAGGAGCAGGTGCTGCACCCGCCACTTCAAATTTCATAATTAATGAACCAGTTGAAACTTTATCACCTGATTTCACTAAAATTTCTTTTACCACACCCGCGAATGGAGCTGGCACTTCCATTGAGGCTTTATCGCCTTCAACGGTGATTAAAGATTGCTCTTCAGAAACGCTGTCACCAACGGCAACCATGATTTCAGTTACGTTAACTTCATCGCCACCGATATCAGGCACATTCACTTCTTTAATCGCTGAAGCTGTCGGTGCTGCTGCAGGTGCCGAAGCTTGTTGAGCAGGCGCTGCGGCTGGTGCTACACCTGCCACTTCAAATTTCATGATTAATTTGCCAGTAACAACTTTATCGCCCACATTGATTAAAATTTCTTTTACGACACCAGCAACAGGAGCAGGCACTTCCATTGACGCTTTATCACCTTCAACATTGATGATTGATTGGTCAACTTCAACAGTATCACCGACTTTCACCATAATATCTGTCACGTTTACTTCGTCTGAACCGATATCGGGTACATTGACTTCAACTACACTTGCAGCTGCTGGTGCGGCTGCCGGTGCAGGTGCTGCAGCTGGAGCAGGCGCTGCCACATCCGCTGACTCTAAAACAAGCATTGGTGTGCCAGTAGTGACTTTATCACCCACTTTTACTAATACTTCTTTTACCACACCGGCTTCTGGTGCAGGTACTTCCATTGAAGCTTTATCACCTTCAACATTAATAATACTTTGATCAGCGGTAATGGTATCACCTACTTTCACCATCACTTCTGTTACGGTAACTTCATCACTACCGATATCAGGAATTTGAATTTGTTTTGACATGTTATCTTACCTTTAAAAAACGCAGTTAAAATCAACCGCACTTTATTTGTAGATGCTCCTGTGCGTTTTAGCGCACAGGATATTGTTTATTAAGCGTAAAGCGGATTTAAAATTTCAGTTTTTAAACCAAATTTCGCGATTGCATCAGCCACCACTTTCGCATCAAATTTGCCTTGTTTTGCAAGCTCATGTAATGCTGCAACCACAACATAACGCGCATCCACTTCAAAGTGTTCACGTAAGTTTTCACGGCTGTCTGAACGACCGAAACCATCAGTACCTAATACGTGATAGCTTTGTGCTGGAATGAATGCACGAACTTGTTCTGCGAACAATTTCATGTAGTCAGTAGCCGCTACAGCTGGTGCATCGTTCATGACTTGTGCAATGTAAGGTACGCGTGGTGTTTCTGTTGGGTGTAACATATTCCAACGTACTGCATCCGCACCTTCACGAGCTACTTCAGTGAATGAAGGCACACTATATACATCTGAGCTTACGCCATATTCATTTGCAAGAATTTGTGCTGCTTCACGAACGTGACGGAAGATCGCACCAGAACCTAATAATTGAACATGACCTTTGTTGCCTTTCGCTTCAACGGTTTCAAATTTATAAAGACCTTTACGAATACCTTCTTCTGCACCTTTTGGCATTGCTGGTTGTTCGTAAGTTTCGTTTAATGTGGTGATGTAGTAGAACACATCTTCTTGTTTTTCACCGTACATACGGTTGATACCGTCTTGTAGGATAACTGCCACTTCATAAACGTAAGCTGGGTCATAAGACACACAGTTAGGAATAACAAGAGATTGAATATGGCTGTGACCATCTTCGTGTTGTAAACCTTCACCATTTAATGTTGTACGACCAGAAGTACCACCAATCATGAAACCACGTGCTAATTGGTCTCCTGCTGCCCACATTAAGTCACCCACACGTTGGAAACCAAACATTGAGTAGTAGATGAAGAATGGAATCATCGGAAGGTTATTTACAGAGTATGAGTTCGCTGCCGCTAACCAAGATGATGCTGCACCTAATTCATTGATACCTTCTTGTAATACTTGACCATCTTTCGCTTCACGGTAGTAAGCCACTAAATCACGGTCAGAAGGCACATAGTTTTGACCATGTGGGTTGTAAATACCAATTTGACGGAATAAACCTTCCATACCGAAAGTACGCGCTTCGTCAGCGATAATTGGCACAATTTGTTTACCAATATTTTTATCTTTCAATAAGGTATTTAAGAAACGTACAAATGCCATTGTAGTTGAAATTGGACGAGCTTGTTCTTCCAATAATGGGGCAAATTCCTCCAATGATGGCACTTTAAATTCAGTGGTGAATTTTGGTAAACGTTTTGGTAAGTAACCATTTAACGCTTTACGTCTGCCATGAAGATAATTGTACTCTTCCGAACCTTCTGGGAAAGTAATGTACGGATAGTTAGGAATATCTTCATCTTTAATATCTAATTGGAAATGATCACGGAAAGATTTTAAGCTTTCGAGAGACATTTTTTTAGATTGGTGCGCTGTGTTTTTACTTTCTGCTTCAGGAAGTTTATAACCTTTAACCATGTGCGCTAAGATCACAACAGGTTTACCTGCAGTTTGCGCTTTATGGAATGCGGCATAAAGTTTTTCTGAATCGTGACCACCTCGTCTTAATGCCCAGATTTCATCATCTGTCATATCTGCTACTAATGCAGCGGTTTCTGGATAACGACCGAAGAAGTGTTCACGAACGTATGCACCATTCTTAGATTTGAAGGTTAAATAGTCACCGTCAAGTACTTCCATCATTAATTGGGTTAATTTGCCGGTAGTATCTTTTGCAAATAATTTATCCCAGCCAGAGCCCCACATGACTTTGATCACTTCCCAACCAGCACCAGCAAATAAACCTTCTAATTCTTGAACGATTTTGCCGTTACCCGTTACAGGACCATCTAAACGTTGCAAGTTACAGCTTACTACGAAGATTAAGTTATCTAAGCTTTCACGTGCTGCAAATGTTAAATCACCTTTTGCTTCGATTTCGTCCATCTCACCGTCACCAAGGAAAGCATACACTTTTTGATCTTTGGTGTCTTTTAAACCACGGTTATCTAAGTATTTTAAGAAACGAGCAGTACGGATTGCATTTACTGGACCTAAACCCATAGATACAGTAGAGAATTGCCAGAATTCAGGCATTAATTTCGGGTGTGGGTAAGAAGAAAGACCTTTACCAGGTTCACATTCCTGACGGAAATTATTCATTTGATCTTCAGTAATACGACCTTCAATAAATGCGCGAGCATACATACCTGGTGCCGCGTGGCCTTGGAAGAAGACTAAGTCACCGCCGTTTTTATCTGTAGCAGCTTTGAAGAAGTGGTTAAAACAAACTTCATACATGCTTGCTGCAGATTGATAAGTTGAAATATGACCACCTAATTCAAGATCTTTTTTCTGGCCACGTAATACCGCCATGATCGCATTCCAACGTACAGCACTACGAATACGACGCTCAATAGCTTTATCACCTGGGTATGCTGGCTGTTCAGAAAGTGGGATGGTATTAACATAAGGGGTTGTTACGCCACCTTTTGCAATGTTCACACCACCATTACGTGCCTGATCAATCACCTGATTGATAATGTAATGCGCACGCTCTGCGCCTTCGGCACGAATTAATGAATCAACAGCTGACAACCAATCTTGTGTTTCAATTGGGTCAATATCGTTTACTAAGGTATCTGACATAGTCTTTCCTTATTTTACTGAGTGAAAATGAAGTTTGGTCATGACCAAACACGAAAATCAAGCTTGTTAATCAATGTTACAAACATTTAACAAATCTTGTAAATTTTAGAAGATTTTTTGCAAGAAAGATAGTAGATTTTCACTGTTCTCACGCATTTCTTCCTGTTATTGCAATAGTCTTCATTAAAAGTGCGGTCATTTTTAAAGGATTTTTGGGTTTAAATTAAAGCATACTTTATATATTGCATTCCTTACCCGCTTTGATCTAAAGTGTTCGCATGCTTTTGAGCTTTTTAGAGGACAAAATATGAACACGACAACTCGCCCAATCTTTTCTCATAAACGAATAGCGCTCGTTGCACATGATAGCTGCAAACAAAATCTGCTCAATTGGGTAAAGAAACACAAAGAAGCACTCGCTCCCCATCAACTTTATGCGACTGGTACAACTGGCCATCTATTGGAAAGAGAGACTGGACTCAAAATAGCCTCATTATTAAGTGGCCCTATGGGCGGCGATCAACAACTTGGCGGACTGATTGCCGAGAAAAAAATTGATATGATGATTTTCTTTTGGGATCCGATGAATGCCGCGCCACATGATCCCGATGTAAAAGCCTTAATGCGTATTGCAACTGTTTGGAATATTCCGGTAGCGATTAATCAAAGTACCGCAGATTTTCTGTTAACATCAAGCTTGTTCGATCATGAAATTGATATTGATATCCCCGATTATGAAGGATATTTAAAAGCACGTTTAAGTTAACCAAATAAAAAGGAGATAAATTACTTTATCTCCTTTCTGTTTATTTACTCGTAAATTACTTACCCTGCATTGCCGCGCTCATGATTAACATAAACAGCACGCCTTGCACCTGCTCTTCAGGAATCACTTGACCATTAAGCTTAAGTTCGCCTTTTTCAAGTACTAAGGCAAGTGTCACATTTTTATCGTTATTCACCACAATATTTTGTGCTGCTGCTTGTTTGGCTTGCTCTTCAATTTTCTCTTTAATCAAAGCTTTATCTTCTTCTGGAGCAAATTGTGTCATGATTTTTTCTGCTGTCGCTTTATCTACATGAATATGCACAGCAAAATCCGTAAATTGTTTATATAAATTTCCTTTCATTAAATCAAATTTTGGATCTTTCGCTAATGCCACATTGAGATCTAATGACACTTTACCTTGATTGTCTGAAATTGATACTGGGTTGAGTTTAAGTTGAGGCTGATTATTAAAAATAGCCATACCATGCTCTTCAACCCATGAACTTAAGATTTCAGATACCACTTCATCATTCACATTTTTATCATCTCTAACAGACTTAAATACCGTGAAAACAGCTTCAATCAAGGCATTTGCTGCGTTTGCTTCAATATGATTTAATTCACTATTGTTAGTTAACTTCCCTAACTCTTTTCCATCTAAAACAAATGAATCTACTGCACTCTCACTTTTTAAGTTTACAAAATCACCATTAAGTGAAATATCAGATGTGGCTTTTAAACCTTTTTCAATAAGAGAAGTCGTTTTTCCAGCATAGTCCATGCTCGTCATTTCGAAGCTTTCAGTTGAATAAGAACCTTTCCCCGTATAAATGTAAGCCCATTTTGTAGGATTGAATGAAGCATCCAATTTCATGCCCTTCATCTTCGTTTTTACCGACTTAACTGCAGTAGCGTCCTGGCTATCCCCATCTGCACTACTTGGGCCTAAATCAGCTGTCACTTCGTCTAAGGTCATGTCATATTTCCCCGCTCGATCTTTATCTACATCAAAACCAATGTTGATATTTGACCATGAGATCTTATTTTGCGGTGAGTGAGGATCTGTCATTTCCCCTGCTGCTAATTCAACTTTACCTTTTGTTGCTAAACTATAGTTAGTCGAAGCTTGATATTGAACAGGTTTATCTGATTTAAGAAAATCAAATAGCGGTTGAGTTGTTTCATTTTTACCAATCACACCTTGTGCTGAAAACATTGTTGGTACGAAGTTAAATTTTTCCAACTGATTAAGTGGAAATGGTCCATGATAAAGCTTGGTTGAAAGTGGAATAGTAAATACTTGTCCTTCTTTTGGTAAAGAAATAACTACTTCATCTTCCACTTGAGAAGTAAAGAAACTGCGATCAAATTGCTTATTTTTATAAACAAGATTCACTGAATCTGACAAACCTAAACTTTGGAATTTTTGGTTCGCTAATTCAATTTGACGCAAATATTCAGTTTGTGCTTTTTCCCCGGTAAACCAAGCCCCACCGACACCTACCGCACCGAGAGCCACAATCACACCTAATGCTACGACTGATTTTTTCATTTCGATTCCTTTGTTAAATTAATAGATGATTAAAATTGTCGACAATTTACCACAAAACACAAATTTTTTCTTATTTTTTCAAAATAATTTTATATTTCCCCCTTGAACTTTGTTCAGCTGGACTTATTTTGTGAAACAAGAACGGAAATGACCGCACTTTAAAAGGAAGAAAAAATTTAAATCTTGCCTCTTGAAATGCGAAAAAGTATCCACATCTTATTCATCGTAATGATTTACAACGAATTTAAAATTTACTTAGGAGTAACAAAATGGGAAAAATTATTGGTATTGACTTAGGTACAACAAACTCTTGTGTGGCAGTAATGGATGGTGATAAACCACGCGTAATTGAAAACGCAGAAGGTGATCGCACTACTCCGTCAATTATTGCTTATACAAATGATAACGAAATTTTAGTGGGTCAACCGGCAAAACGCCAAGCGGTGACCAACCCGAAAAATACATTATTCGCAATCAAACGTTTAATTGGTCGTCGTTTTGATGATGCCGAAGTAAAACGTGATATCGACATTATGCCATTTGAAATCACTAAAGCAGACAATGGTGATGCATGGGTAAATGTAAAAGGTGACAAACTTGCACCGCCACAAATTTCTGCAGAAGTATTGAAAAAAATGAAGAAAACTGCAGAAGACTTCTTAGGTGAGCCAGTGACTGAAGCAGTAATCACTGTTCCTGCATACTTTAACGACGCTCAACGTCAAGCAACAAAAGATGCAGGTCGTATCGCAGGCTTAGAAGTTAAACGTATTATCAACGAACCTACAGCTGCAGCATTAGCTTACGGTTTAGATAAAGGTCAAGGCAACAAAACTATCGCTGTTTATGACTTAGGTGGTGGTACATTCGACTTATCTATCATCGAAATTGATGAAGTAGGTGGCGAAAAAACCTTCGAAGTATTAGCAACCAATGGTGATACTCACTTAGGTGGTGAAGACTTCGATAACCGTGTTATCAACTACTTAGTGGATGAGTTCAAAAAAGAACAAGGCGTTGACTTACGTAACGACCCACTTGCAATGCAACGTTTAAAAGAAGCAGGTGAAAAAGCGAAAATTGAACTTTCTTCTGCACAACAAACTGATGTGAACTTACCTTACATCACTGCAGATGCAACAGGTCCTAAACATTTAAACATTAAATTAACTCGTGCTAAATTAGAATCTTTAGTAGAAGATTTAGTGGCGAAATCACTTGAACCTGTAAAAGTTGCATTAAACGATGCTGGCTTAAGTGCATCACAAATTGATGATGTTATCTTAGTGGGCGGTCAAACCCGTATGCCATTAGTACAACAAAAAGTAGAAGAATTCTTCGGTAAAGCACCTCGTAAAGATGTGAACCCTGATGAAGCCGTTGCTATCGGTGCAGCAGTTCAAGGTGGTGTATTAGCGGGTGATGTAACTGATGTATTATTGTTAGACGTAACGCCGTTATCTTTAGGTATCGAAACCATGGGTGGCGTGATGACTACCTTAATTGAGAAAAACACGACGATTCCAACTAAAAAATCGCAAGTATTCTCAACAGCAGAAGATAACCAAAGTGCAGTAACCATTCACGTGTTACAAGGTGAACGTAAACAAGCATCAGCGAATAAATCTTTAGGCCAATTCAACCTTGAAGGCATTAACCCAGCTCCACGAGGTATGCCACAAATTGAGGTGACTTTCGACATTGACGCTGACGGTATTATCCATGTTTCTGCGAAAGATAAAGGTACAGGTAAAGAACAACAAATCACCATCAAAGCCTCTTCAGGTTTAAGTGATGAAGAAATTCAACAAATGGTTCGTGATGCAGAAGCAAACGCTGAAGCAGACCGTAAATTTGAAGAATTAGTACAAGCTCGCAACCAAGCAGATCACCTTGTACACAGCACACGTAAACAATTAGAAGAAGCCGGTGACAAAGTTCCAGCTGAAGATCGTGCAGCAATTGAAAGTGCATTAAGCGATTTAGAAACAGCTGCGAAAGGTGAAGATAAAGCGGCTATCGAAGCTAAACTTCAAGCGCTTGCAGAAGTTGCTCAAAAACTTGTTCAAGTGGCTCAACAGCAAGCTGATGCACAACAAGCTCAAAGCAACAGCAAACCAAATGATGATGTTGTTGATGCTGAGTTTGAAGAAGTGAAAGACAACAAATAATTTCACTTTAACCTAAATCAAAGGGCGTAGCGATACGCCCTTTTGGCATATTCATTAAATGTCGTTTTTCCTGACTTTATTTAAAAAAGTGAAGTCCGGAAAAATAAACCTGGAGGATAAATGGCGTTAAAACTCTACCCAATCGTTCAACAACGCTTAAATAACAACATAGCAAATAAGATAATCTCACCCCTTTGGCAAAACAATCTTGATAAACTACCACAAGGTCACTGTTGTTATGGCATCTATTTTAATTATGCTACGAATCACCTAGCAGACTATGATTTTGCGATTGCAAGTGAAGTAATATTAGAGACAGATATTCCGGTGATTGAAATTGAAGATTTGAGTTTCTACGAAGTTTTTCGTTGCAAAGTAGATGAAATTTATCAAACATGGCAACTAATCTGGAAAAAAGAACAACAAGGTTTACTTAAGCGGGCTTATTCGGTGGATTTTGAAAAATACCACTCTGATGGTTTGGTAGAAATTTATATCGCTGTTGTACCACATTGCTAAGCTCAAAGTGCGTAAAATTTTATAAAAAACGACCGCACTTTACCCCAAAACAAACACAACAAAGGAAAAAACAATGAAATTCGAAACGAAATGCCTCCATGCTGGCTATACCCCTAAAAACGGTGAGCCACGTGTTCAACCAATCGTACAAAGCACCACTTATACTTACGATTCTGCAGAAGAAATTGGCAAGTTATTTGATTTACAAGCAGCCGGTTATTTCTATACTCGCCTAGCAAACCCAACAACAAATGCTGCGGAAGAAAAAATCACGGCACTTGAAGGTGGCGTGGCAACAATGTGTACGGCTTCTGGTCAATCTGCGGTTTTCTATGCGATGTTGAATATTTTAGAAGCAGGCGATCATTTTATTTCCTCTTCTTATGTGTATGGCGGTACTTACAATTTATTTGCCCATACATTCAAAAAAATGGGTATCGAAGTGACTTTTGTGGATCAAGATTTACCGCTTGAAGAACTCAAAAAAGCGATTCGTCCAAATACAAAAGCCGTTTTTGCTGAAACCATTGCAAACCCTGCTTTACGCGTGTTGGATATTGAAAAATTCGCCGCCTTAGCAAAAGCTGCAGAAGCGCCATTATTAATTGATAATACCTTTGCTACCCCCTATTTTTGTCGTCCAATCGAATTTGGTGCAAATGTGGTCATTCACAGCACATCTAAATATTTAGATGGTCATGCTATTGCCTTAGGTGGCTCAATTACTGATGGCGGTAACTTTAATTGGAATAACGGCAAATATCCGCAATTAAGCACGCCAGACCAAACTTATCATGGTTTGGTTTACACAGAAACCTTTGGCCCCGCAGCTTATATTGTCAAAGCACGCGTGCAATTAATGCGTGATTTAGGTGCTACACCAGCTCCTCAAAATAGTTTCTTATTGAATGTAGGCATGGAAACCCTCGCGCTTCGCATGCAACGTCATTATGAAAATGCACAAGCTGTAGCCGAGTTTTTAGAAAAACATCCGCAAGTCGTTAAAGTGAATTATCCTGGCTTACCAAGTTCGCCAGATTATGCCCTCAAACAAAAATACTTACCGAACGGTTTGTGTGGCGTTATTTCCTTTGAGATTAAAGGTGACAAAGAAACCGCGGCAAAATGGTTAAACGCATTGCAAATGACCTCTCGTGAAGTACACGTAGCCGATATTCGTACTTGTGCATTACATCCAGCGACTTCAACGCACCGCCAATTAATTGAAGCTGAATTAGAAAAAGCGGGGATTTCTGCAGGACTTATTCGCCTTTCTTGCGGTATTGAAAATATTCAAGATATTTTAGCTGACTTAGAGCAAGCATTCGCTGCAGCAAAATAAGTCATAAATTAACGAATTTACCCTTGATATTTCTGACTTCGACATTATTTTTATTCTTAGGTATATTGTTAACGCAATACCATACAATAACAAAATAAAATTTTTTAAATTTATATTTTTAAACGGAAAACGAAAACATTATGGCAAAGAAAGATTATTACGACGTTCTTGGTGTTGAACGTGGCGCAGATGAAAAAGCAATTAAACGTGCTTACAAAAAACTCGCCATGCAATATCACCCTGATAGAACCAAAGGTGATAAAGCCAAAGAAGAAAAATTTAAAGAAATCCAAGAAGCCTATGAAATCCTAGGTGATAAAGAAAAACGTGCCGCTTACGATCAATACGGCCATGCAGCCTTTGAACAAGGCGGCATGGGAGGAGGTGGCTTCGGTGGCGGATTCAGCGGTGCTGATTTCGGTGATATTTTTGGTGATATGTTCGGCGATATCTTCGGTGGTGGCGGACGAGGCCGTCAGCGTGTTGTTCGCGGTGAAGATTTACGTTATGACATCCAAATCACGTTAGAAGAAGCCGTAAAAGGTACAACCAAAGATATCCAGATTAATACCCTTGCTCACTGTGATAGCTGCGATGGTACTGGCGCAGAAAAAGGATCAAAAGTTGAGACATGCCCAAGCTGTCATGGTTCAGGTCGTATTCGTCGCCAACAAGGTTTCTTCGTAACTGAAGCGGTTTGTCCTACTTGTCATGGTTCTGGTAAGAAAATTGAAAAACCATGTAAAAGCTGCCATGGCGAAGGTCGTGTTCACAAGAAGAAAAACCTTTCCGTTAAAATTCCAGCAGGTGTGGATACCGGCAACCAATTACGTTTAAGCGGTGAAGGCGCAGCGGGTGAAAATGGTGCACCAGCAGGCGATTTATATGTGGTAATTCATGTTAAAGAACATCATATCTTTGAACGTGATGGAAACAACCTCTACTGCGAAGTGCCAATCAGTTTCTCAATGGCTGCGTTAGGTGGTGAGATTGAAGTTCCAACCTTAGACGGTAAAGTGAAACTCAAAATCCCTGCTGAAACCCAAACAGGCAAACTCTTCCGTATGCGTGGTAAAGGGGTGAGCTCTACACGTAGCGGCTACGCAGGCGATCTCATTTGCCGCGTGGTGATTGAAACACCAGTCAACTTAAATAAAGAACAAAAAGAATTATTAGAAAAACTGGAAGAAAGTTTGAAAGGGCAAAAATCTCATAGCCCGAAATCTTCAAGCTTTTTAGACGGTGTGAAGAAATTCTTTGATAACTTAGGTAAGTAATCCTAAACAGAAAGTGCGGTCAATTTTAAAACTATTTTGAAATTGACCGCACTTTTATTTTATAAGTAATGACTTTACACGACAGAAATGGCTTTTATTTGTACATAAACATCCATGCCTTGAGCAAAATGCAATTCATTAAACGCCCATTTACTGATACTTGCCCAAACTTTATGCCCTTCCACCAACACCGCAATATCAATGCGATTCTCTTGCGGAACGATTTGTACGATTTGCCCTCGTAATATATTGCGAATACTCGTTTGCTCTGGCTTGCTGAGAGTGAGTGACACATCGGAACTATAAATACAGACGCGCACTTTTTCATTCGCTTGATGATGCACTTCGTTGATCCAAAGCTGTTGTTCGCCTAAAGAAAGTGCGGTCATTTTATAAGTTGGATTATGTAAATATACGGGCAACGCCAATACACTACTCTGTTCCGATTCGCCTTTCCAAGGGGCAAATAACGGACTGTTCCACACATTTTCTAAGGTGTCATAGGCTTTTACTTTGCCGTTTTCCATCAGCACAACACGATCGGCCAAACGCAATAATTCGTCCAAACTATGCGTCACATATAAAATCGGCACATTAATTTCTTTGGATAGACTTTCCAGATATTGCATAAGCTCACGTTTGCGAGGCACATCTAAAGCTGAAAGAGGTTCATCCATTAACAAAATATCAGGATCTGTCAATAAGGCTCGTCCAATCGCCACACGTTGTTTTTCGCCACCCGATAACGTCAGAGGATAGCGTTTGAGTAACGGTTCAATACCAAGTAGCTGAACGATATAGTCAAAGTCTTCACGGCTGACATTCTTCATGCCATAACGTAAATTGCCTTTGACATTGTAATGGGGAAATAAACGCGCATCTTGGAATACATAGCCAATTTTGCGCTGATGCACGGGGAGATTCTCACCGTTCTCCACATCCACCAAAGTGCGGTCATTTAAACGAATAAATCCTTGATCGGGATGAGTTAAGCCACTCACTAAATTAATCAATGAGGTTTTCCCCGAACCTGACAAACCAAAAATAGCCGTCACACCTTGAGTTGGCAGTTGCAGATCTGCACGTAAGGTTAGGCGACCTAATTGTTGTTGTACATTAATGTGTAGCATCGCCCTGCCCCAATTTTTTCTGCATCCGTTTACTTAAGGCTTCGGAAAGCAATAAAGAAATTAATGAAAGAATCACCGCAAACAAGCAAAGGCGTGCAGTTTGTGCTTCTGCGCCAGGTGTTTGGATAAACGAATACATTGCTAAAGGAATGGTTTGAGTTTCACCCGCAATATTGGAAACGAAAGTAATAGTCGCACCAAACTCTCCTAAAGAGCGTGCAAAACCTAATACTAAACCTGCCAATACGCCAGGTAAAGAAAGAGGCAACGTGATTGTAAAAAAGACTCGCCAAGGCGAAGCGCCAAGCGTTTGTGCGGCTTGCTCTAACTTAAAATCGATGCTTTCTAAGGAAAGACGTATCGCTCGTACGACCAATGGAAATGCCACTACCGCTGAAGCTAATACTGCCCCCTTCCAGCTAAAGCCAAAGGATAAGCCAAACCATTGATATAAATACTTGCCAATAAAGCCATTACGTCCCATGGCGACTAATAATAAATAACCGATTACTACCGGCGGTAACACCAAAGGCAGATGAATAATTCCTGTAACCAGCGACTTACCATAAAATTCCTTACGAGCCAGTAACCAAGCAATAAAAATTGCGAAGGGCAAACTCCAAAGCATAGAACTCAATGCGACACTCATGCTTAAGTGAATCGCATCCCATTCCATCGGGCTTAATTGAAACCAAGAGAGCAAAATATTTCCTTGTGTATATATCGATATGACGAAATTTCTTTAGAGATAACAAAAAGGACAGTTGCCTGTCCTTTCTTTATAAAGTCTGAGCTCATTATTTCACAGAGAAACCATATTCAACAAATATTTTTTTCGCTGCACTCGATTCTAAGTAATTAAGGAAATCACGGGTATCCGCATTGTCATGATCTTTTAAAATCGCAACGGGATATTCAACTGGTTTATAACTGTCTTTCGGGAATACACCTACTGCTTTCACGTCTTTACTCACTTTTGCATCAGTGCTATACACGATACCATAAGGGGCTTCAGCGCGTTCAACTAAGGCTAACGCACCACGCACATCTTTCGCACGCGCTAACTTATCTTTAACTTGATCCCATAAATTTAATTTGGTTAATGACTCTTCAGCATATTGTCCTGCAGGAACATGCGCAGGATCACCTACAGATAAATAGCTGTCTTTTAAACCTTTGATCCATTCACCTTTTGCTATATCCATTGAATTAGCTTCACTTTTAGCTGGTGCAATTAACACTAATTCGTTGCCAGCTATGACTTTTTCAGTTTCTTTTACAGTGAGATTCTTATCTGATAAATATTTCATCCATTTGTTGCTTGCTGAAATAAATAAGTCTGCAGGTGCACCTTCTTCAACTTGTTTTGCAAGGGTGGAAGAAGAAGCAAAAGAGAAAACAACGGTATTATTCGGCTTTTCAGTTTGATATTGATCCGCAATTTGTTTTAACGCATCAGTCATTGAAGCGGCAGCAAACACAGTCACTTTTGCTGATGCAGCAAAAGATACACCCATACCCGCAATTAAAAGTGCGGTTGCAAATTTAGTTAATTTCATTATTTATCTCCTATATAAATGAAACTATATATAAAAAAATATACTACGAATAAATTATAACTTGAATTTTTAAATAAGCATACAGAAAAACTTAAAGATCAAGTAAAATAAACAGAATTGTGTATTAGGAGGATATGATGAAACAAACTGAAATTTTACTGACGATCAAACTTCATCAAGAATTATTTATTGATCCAAAACGTGTTCGCCTCTTAAAAGAAATTAAAGAATGTGGCTCAATCAACCAAGCGGCCAAAAATGCCAAAGTGAGCTATAAAAGTGCTTGGGATCACCTTGAGGCAATGAATAAAATCAGCCCCAAACCGCTTTTAGAACGTAATATCGGTGGGAAAAATGGGGGCGGTACTTCATTAACCACTTATGCTGAGCGTTTGCTACAGCTTTATGATTTGCTCGAACAAACACAAGAGCACGCGTTCCATATTCTGCAAGATGAGACGATCCCGCTAAACAGTCTCCTTTCAGCAACGGCAAAATTCTCCTTACAAAGTAGCGCGCGCAATCAATTTTTCGGTAAAGTTGCAAGCCAACATATTGTGGACTCCCGCTGCATTGTTGCAGTAAATATTCAGGATTTAGCTTATCCATTACATGTTTCAATCACAATGCGCAGTGCTGAGCGTCTTAGACTCATTACTGAAAAAGAAGTGATGGTCATGTTTAAAGCCCCTTGGGTGAAAATTAGTACCACCTCATTAGAAGAAAAAAATAACCTCTTCCAAGCGACTATTCTTTCAATGGAAAACGAAGAAGCCATTGTGCAATTAAAGGACAGCTCAATTGAATTTTGTGCCAGCATTCATAGCAAAGATGGTTGGAAAGTGGGACAAGAAGTGTGGTTACACGTAGATCCTGAACAGATCATTTTAGCGACATTGAAATAATCTTAGAAACAAAAAGTGCGGTCAAAATTAACCGCACTTTTTTATTTTCGCTTATAACGCAATCTCATCAATTGAGCGTCCAAAACTCGGCAAAAAGACTTGTAAAAAATAATCCATTTCTTGACTGTGCCATTGTTCCATTAGATTTTCTAAGCGTTTTTTCGCTGTTTTAAATTCATGGTTACCATGCTCCAATTCAAATTGAGCTTTAATATACGCACAAATCAAATCCGCTTGTTTTACTAAATGCTTTTCTTCTGGGCTAAATTGCTCGCTATCTAAATATGGTGCAAAACTTTCTTGCAATTCAGTTGGGAGCAAACTAATTAAATGCAATTCTGCAGCTGCTTCAATATCCTTATAAGCATGCGTTATTTCAGAGTTGAAATATTTAATTGGTGTGGGTAAATCACCGGTGAAAATTTCAGAGGTATCATGATACATCGCCATCACCGCAATACGTTCAGAATTGACTTTACCACCAAAAAAGCGATTTTTAATAATGGCTAAAGCTTGTGCCACAAAAGCAACTTGCAGACTATGCTCCGCTAAGTTTTCCTTTTCAATATTGCGCATCAATGACCAACGCTGAATTAAGCGAAGACGATCTAAACAGGCAAAAAAGTGACTGGTTTTAACTTCCACAATATATCCTTAATTAGACGGGAACTCTTCAATAATCACAGGGAGATCAATCACTTTACCTAAGCGAGAAATGGTAACGATGACTTCAGTATTCGGTTTAGTATCACTAATAATTTGCATCATTTCACGAATAGACAGGTTATCTTGTTTATTTAAACGTAAAATCACATCCCCCACCTGGATTCCCGCTTTCGCTGCAGGGCTATTGGCAGTCACGCCTGTAATCACGATACCACCGTTTGAGTTCGCGGTGATTTCACTTTGTACCCCAAAATAACCACGAATCACGCGTCCATCGCGAATAATTTTATATAACACATCATTGGCAATGCTGATTGGAATCGCAAAATTCAGACCTTCTGCAATTTCATTGGCTGTTTTACCAATACTTAACGTGCTGATCCCTACTAATTCGCCAGCTGAGTTAATCAACGCGCCACCAGAGTTACCGCGGTTAATTGATGCATCTGTTTGAATAAAGTTTTGACGACCTAAAGAATCGCCAACTGCACTACGCCCTACTGCACTGATAATCCCTTGGGAAACACTTTGACCAAGGTTATATGGATTACCAATAGCCAGAGCAATATCACCAACTCTTACTTGGCGTTCTTTATTTTGCGGAATGGTAGAAAGATTGGTTGCTTTAATTTTTAATACCGCAAGATCCGTCAAATTATCCGAACCGATTAAATTCGCTTCATAAATATTACCGTTTTGCAGTGCCACCACAATTTGATCAGCATTTTGAATAACGTGTTTATTGGTGAGAATATAACCGTCTTTGGTCATAATCACGCCAGAACCTAAGTTATTTACCTGTAATTGATCGCTATCATTAATGCTAGCAGAAGAAAAAGAGCGGTTGTACACGTTCACCACGGCTGGAGAAGCAATTCTCACGGCACTATGAAACGAAACGATATCATCAGCAGAAAAAAGGCTGCTGTTATTGAGCTTAGGAACGGCAAATAAAATAACACCTGCCGCAGCAAGCCCCCAAAGGGCGGAGTGGAAAAGTTTTTTAAACATTTTTTATTCTTTTATTAATAAATTAGGTAAATAACTGAGCTTTAAATCATCCCCAATTCTTTCACATTCTTGCAATTGCCACAATGGGGCATCCGCAAGTTTTTCCAAATGCGGGAGTTGGCATAATCCTCGAGCTTTATCTCCCAAGAGTTTTGGGGCGACATAAATAATTAATTCATCTACAGCATGTTGTTCAATCAAGCTACCCGCTAAATTAGCGCCAGCTTCAACCCAAACAGAATTTACTTGTCGCTTACCTAATTCTGTCATCAATAGATCAAAATCATAGTTTTCTGGCAGTAAAATTTGCTCACAGAAATCAGGGAATACCGACATATCTCGTGGAATTGAACCCACAAGCCAAACTGGCGAATGGGTATGGAATAATTGATGGCTTGGTTGAACTCGATTTTTAGAATCTAAGATTATGCGAATGGGCTGACGAACAGTATCTTCAGCATATTCTGCTTTTAAATCATCGGGAAATTGATTCCAACGCACGTTCAAGCTTGGATCATCGGCTAACACCGTAGCACTTGTTGATAAAAGTGCGGTCGCTTTGGCTCGCATTTTTTGTACATCCGCACGAGCTGCATCACCTGTAATCCATTTGCTTTCACCGCTCGCCATGGCTGTTCGTCCATCTAAACTCATGGCTAATTTCACCTGCACATAAGGCTTGCCGGTTCGCATACGTTTGAGAAAACCTTTATTTAAGGCTTCTGCTTGTTCATTCAATAAATTGACCGCACTTGGAATGCCTGCATCGGCTAGCATTTTCAGGCCCTTGCCTGCTACTTGCGGATTAGGATCCGCCATAGCTGCGACAACTCGACTGACACCCGCTTCAATTAACCCTAATGCACAAGGCGGTGTGCGTCCATAATGAGAACAAGGCTCAAGTGTCACATAAGCAGTTGCGCCTTTCGCCTTCTCACCGGCATCTGCCAACGCTACACGTTCAGCATGAGGCTGACCGGCTTTAAAATGAAACCCTTTCCCGACAATTTCACCGTTCTTAACTAACACACATCCTACGGATGGATTCGGCGTAGTGGTGTACTGCCCCTTTGCTGCAAGCTCAAGAGCTAGTTGCATAAATTTCACATCATCAGAGGAAAAGGTATCACTCATACTAATCCTTTAAGCTTTCAATCTCTTTGGTGAATTCATTGATATTATCAAAGCTCAAATAAACGGACGCAAAACGGATATACGCCACTTTATCTAATTCTTTCAGCTCATTCATGGCTAATTTACCCACGAGATGACTTGGCACTTCGCGCTCACCCGTCGCACGTAATTGGATAATTATATGGCTGATGGCTTTTTCCACATCATCCGAACTTACAGGGCGTTTTTCTAACGCATGTTGAATACCGCTACGCAATTTATCTTCATTAAACGGCTCGCGTGACCCATCATTTTTAATAATTTTTGGCACCACTAATTCGGCTGTTTCAAAGGTGGTAAAGCGTTCATGACAATTCCCGCATTCCCGACGACGACGCACTTGATACCCATCAGAAACCAAACGGCTGTCAATCACCTTAGTTTCTTCAGTTGAACAAAACGGACAACGCATTTTAGCTCCTTTTCAAAATGATTCTTAAGTCAGTATCTTATCAAAAATCCAGGATCTTTTCGATCTGAAGATCCGCTTTAAGACAACATTTCTCCAAACCAGGATGTGGTTTCTTTCACCAACTGCAAAAGACCATCCTGCGATTTAAATTGTTCTGTTTGACCCAATACCCTCGCCCAATAAGGCTCGGCTTTTCTATAACTATAGTTATCGTCTTTCGCAAGAGATTCGATATTCGTTAAAACATTGTCAAAATTGACCGCACTTTCATCTTTTTCAATAAACTTCGCTATATTTTCCGTTGGAATGAGCTGAATTTGTTGCTGGCTTTGTAAATAAGCCTCTACATACATTTTCAGTTTTTCAAGTGCGGTTGATTTTTCTATTGTTTTTAATGTTAAATCCTTATCTTTAGCGATAATACGTGGTGGCAGTGCATTCTCTTTTGTCACCAGTTGAATGAGATAATAAAGCCATGGGCGAATACGATAACGATCTTTATATTTTGCAAATCGCCATTCGATTATCTGATTTTCATCACCAAATAATGGCTCCATATAGCCAAACAAGCGAATATTGCCTTGTGCCGTTTCCACCACAAAATCGACACTCTCACTATGTGGTGAAGAATAATCCTTAATTTTCTCTTTAAAAGCCAATACATCAGCACGAATGGATTGCGCACAAACTTCCGCAAACTCGCCGCGTGGCATGATGCCTTTCACTCGCTGTTTGGCGAAATAATCGTTAAATTGCGCTTCCTCTAAATGCAATAATTCATTACTAATGCGATGATGCTCCAAACCATTTAACGTGAAGTTTTCACTTTCTTCAATGCGATCATCGTCATCTCGGAAATACACACCAAGCTGCTTTTCAAAAAAGAATTTCACTGGATTTTCAACAAAACTCACAAAACGATCGAGCTCAATTTCCGTTATTGGCGCTTGATTTTCCCCCATCGGCACAACAAACTCATGACATTTTCTTTCTTGGAATTGGGCAATCGGCAGCCATTTTTTCGCAAAAGAGCGGTTAATTTTTCCTTCATTTTGGAAATTGTTTGGACTAAACGCCGTCATTGGATGCTGTTCAATTCTTAAGCCATTTTCTGAATAATGATTAATATAATCAACCAATTGGCTCACCAATACTGAAGGCTCTTTTGGTTGATTATCAATAATCGAACAGCCCACATAACTCACATAAAAATGGGATCTTGCGGCTAGCAAAGCCTCAAGGAATAAATAACGATCATCATCTCGACGAACACGATCGCCTTTTTGATGATGATATTGCATTAAGTCAAAACTATTTGGGGTATGACTGCGTGGGTAATCCGCTTCATTCATTCCGAGCAAACACACCACTTTAAAAGGAATAGAACGCATTGGTAAAAGCGTACAGAAATTCACTTTTCCCGCTAAGAAACGAAGGCTATTTGGTGTTTCTTCTAAACGCGCAGACATCACTTCCGCAATCACATCCGCTTGCAAGGTTTCTTCAAAATTGACGGCCTGCAAATCATCGGCAAAGGCATTGATACAATCTTGAATATAAAATAAAGTATCCACCGTTTCTTCATTTTGCACAAAGAAATCCGTCAAAAGTGCGGTCAATTTTTCACGCCATTTTTCAATATTGTGTGCCTTTTGCAAATCTTGATGCCATTTATTTAAGGCCGTAAAAAATTGATTTACCGCACCGACTAACTGCCCTTTCAATCCATAGCTACTATCAAGTCCAAGACTGTCTTGCCAAACACCTTGTTCTTCACGCATCGCATAGCCTAAGGTCATACGTTCAAGCCCTGCCTGCCACGCGTTAAAATTCAGTGTATTCTGCAATTTTTCCAAACCAAAGCGAATGCCCGACTCTTTCACCCATTCACGGATTTGCTCGAGATCGGCAAGCGCAATATTAAAACGCTCACGGATAGCCGGAATATCCAATAAAGCAAGTACTTCTTCCGCACCAAACTGGCTTTCTTTTAAATTTAACAGGGAAAGATAGCTCGACACGATCACATCACTTTCAGACAATTTACTGTCAGAAATTGAGAACGGAATAACGGGTGCATCCGCACTATTCGCACCAAAGACAGCCTGAATATAAGGCGTATATTGGTTAACATCGGCCACCATGACCACCACATCTTTTGGTGTAATCTGTTCTTCTTTTGGTTTATGCTGATTTTGATTGAATAAATCCAACAAATAATCATGTAGCACTTCAACTTCGCGCATCGCGCTATGACAAGATTTCATCACCAAAGAGCGGTCATTTTTCGCAACATTTAATGTACCATGACTCAACGTCAAAATTTGATTTTGGATCTGCCCTAACAATGTTTTTTCGGAAAGTTCTGCATAGTAATCACAGGAAATGGCTTGAATATTTTCTTCATCACGCACTAATTGATAGAGAAAATCCCGCCCCATTTTTCCCCAAGAGGCTAAAAGCGGATTCCCGCTGAACAATTCTTCTTGTTGATTGGTGTAATCAAGATCAGCAGGTTCCCATGACACTTGCTCGGCTGAAATTAAAGGCTTCACATCATTGCTTTCTTGCACGAAACGCTGTCTTTCTAATAAATAGGATTTACTCAGATCTCGCAAGTCCCCCCAATATTCTTGACATGGATTATTGAAGAATAAATGTACATCTGTTTTAGCTGAAATACCTTGGAAAATATTGAGATAAACCGTTGGCAATGCTGGAATACCAAAAATAAAAATACGTTCTGGTAAGTTGAGTGTCGCATTGGGATCACGACATAATGCTAAAAATTGTTGATTGAGTGCTGCACGATGCTTTGCTTTTCCACCAAAATCATGTTGAACATCATCCACCAAGGCTCGCCATAAAATTCCCTGCCAGTGAATATTGCCTTTAATTTGAGAAAGAAAGGTAGGATTTAACGCCGAAAGGCCCTGCTTTTGCTGATTAATTTGAGCCAAGATCTTTTCATCGTTATTTTCTTCCCATGCGGCAATCCATTCGGGACGATAGACGAGGTATTGGTCAAATAAATCGGCAACTTTTAGGCTTAATTGATAAAGTTTTTGCTGTTCTGATGCCGGTGAGGACGCTAAATATTTTTTTAATGGTTCAAATTCTTTTTGCTGTAAAAAAGTAGGGATTAATCGCATTAATCGCCATAACGTTGAATCTTTTTCAAAAGGGTTTTGCGTGGAAACATTCGGCAAATTATCAGCGTAAAGTTTCCAAATAAAACTGGAAGGCATGGGGAATTGGAAATTCGCTGCAACGCCGCGTTTTTTAGCAATTTCCATTTGTAACCATTGTGCCATACCAGGGCTTTGCACTAACACAATGTCAGATTGAAACGGATCATGTTGAGGTAAATTTTCCAACAGCGAAACTAAAATATCCTTTTGAATTTCCGGTTGGTTTGAATAATAAGTAACGAACAAAGTAACGCCCTTTTGAAAGCAAAAACAATGCGTTATTTTACTCGGTTTTCAATAAAAATTCACCTTGAGGATAGCGTATATTCACTTGATGATGACTGCATTGAATTGCAAATTGAATGCCATTTTGTTGTACGCTATTTTCACAAGACAAGCCTAAAAACTGACGTTGAGCCTGATTTTCAGCAATTTGAATCGCCTGAAATTCTTGAAAAATTCTGACCGCACTTTTCCGTTGCTCACTCGTCCATCGATTAAAGATCAAAAATAACCCGCTGAAAATCGATAAGGCTAATAAAAGTGACATTAACGACATGCCTTTATTCACGTTGATCTTGTGCACTTAAATCACTCCAACTTTTATCCACCAAACGCCATTGGCTATATTCTTGTACGAGTTTTGTCACCACGGCTTTACCGTAAGCCACCGTCACGCCCTCCTCTAACTTAAGCGAACCACCTGTAATCACTGCACCACTTATTCGCCCTTTGCCGGTTAAAGTTAAATCCCCTTCTGCTAACAAAATGCCACTCACATTCCCTTTAACCTCTAATTGGTTTTGCGTTATCCAATACACTTGTGGTGTTTTTTGAGCAGTTAAAGTAGTATCTACTTTCACAAAGTGCGGTTGAAAATCAGCTTGTTTTTCGCTGGAAATAAAATCTCGCAGCATATTTTCATTAATGCCTTTTGTGGGCGATTTCTTAAATAACTCTGCACGTTTACACCAAACAGAATAGGCCACTTTATCCTCTGCCCCATTAGACTCGAAAAAGACTTGTTTCACTTTTTCAGCACCATTTAAAGGCAAGTTTTGGCAAATATGTTTTTGTTGCTGCTGACTGATTTTCTGTAACGCCAGGCCTTGTTCTACATAATATTTTCGCTGACTCATTTGAGCTCGAAAAAATGCAAAGATCTGTTCATCAAATAATAAGATCAGCGCCAATAAGCCTGAAAGTAAAATCAGTGCCGTCAGTGTCACCATCCCTTTTTTCATGATCATTCTTCTTGATTTAATAAAGGCACCACAAGCGAAGTTTCATATTGAATATGCTTATGTGTTGCAAGATTTCCCGCGAGTTTGATTTCAATCCCTTTCCCTGCCTTTAACCAATCAAAACGTAATTGAGAAATCTCAAACTCTTTTTCATCCAATAAATCAGTCCATCCACCACCAGCGTTACAAGTAGATTGAGCTAAGGCTCTCTGACACTCTGCTGAACGACAATCCGCATTTACCGCATTTTTATAAGTTTGTTTGGTTTCGATCATTTTCTCGTTAAGTTTGTAACCAAACAGCTCTTTTTCGATATTTTTTGCCACATTTTTAACACCGTTTACGCAGGTGTTTTTTGTGTATTTTTCACCAATACAGCCATTACTATTTAAATCATAAAAAAATAAGACGCAGCTATTTGATGGAGCATTGTCTGCTTGAGCAATGGTTATTGCTGTGCCCTTTTCGTCTAATTCAAATAAAGTCAGATTATCTTCAATGAGTTTTGGGTTTGCGGCTCGAAAACCTACGCGACGTAGATCTTTCCCGATGAGTTGAATTGTGCGTTGTAATTCCGCTTGTAATTTGAGTTGTAACATTAAATGCTGATTTTGTTGCTGAGTTTGGGCATAAAACTGTGCGACCAATAGCAATAATAAAGCGGATAAGCCAAGTGAAATCAACAAACTCACCAATGTTTCGCCTTTTAATGGTTTCATCTTGTACATGCACTCGCCGCTTGATCAGGCTTTAATTTGATACTGCCCACGTTGAAAAAAGAAAACAATGTACGATGTTCTTCCGCCTGTAACATAAAACAATTTGTTTCCATGGTATTTCTGGCCCCATTAAATTTCACCGCCACTTCTGACGGATATAATTTAGGGCCTATCAGCATCGTTTTTCCTTCAAAATAAGGATAGTAAAAATGCGCATAAAGGTCTTTAGGACAATTCTGGGGATGAAAACAATCACAAAAATGATCACTTTTTACTTGAGCTGTGATACACCAACGTTGATTTGCCCTATCTTGATTGGCTAAAATAAACCAAATCGCTGATGAATTTTCTGCTCTTGCTTGAATATTTCGCAGGAAAAAATAAAGCCGTTGTTGCTCTTTTTCGAGAAAATATTTGGGATCGTTTTTCTGCCATTTAGGCAATGTAAACGCTAACGTTAAGCTTAAAATAAATAATACAATCAAGGTTTCTAATAAGGTTATCCCTTTATACATAAAATGCCTTCTTTTTTAACCGCACTTTAAAATTCCTTTAGAAGAAAGCCAAATTGGCTACTCTATTTTTGCGATACTGATCGCAAATTTCCTTTAAAAAACGGGAAAAACCGTGAATTAAACATTTTCAACTGGCTATTTACTAAAACTCCCTTATAATAGGCGACCTATTTATCTGTTCTTTAAAATCTGGTGGAAATATGAATCCAATGTTAAATATCGCTATTCGTGCGGCACGAAAAGCGGGCAACGTGATTGCTAAAAACTATGAGCGCCGTGATGACATCCAAACAAGTAAAAAAGGTATTAATGATTATGTGACTAGCGTCGATAAAGCCGCTGAAGCTGAGATCATTGAAATCATTCAAAAATCTTATCCTGATCACACAATTATCAGTGAAGAACGTGGTGCATTAGAAGGCAAAGACAGTGATATTCAATGGGTGATTGATCCACTAGATGGCACAACCAACTTCGTAAAAGGTTTGCCACATTTCTCTGTATCTATTGCTATCCGTGTAAAAAACCGTACTGAAGTGGGTGTGGTTTACGATCCTATTCGTAATGAATTATTCACTGCTGTGCGTGGTGAAGGCGCAAAATTAAATGAAGTGCGTTTACGTGTAGATAGCCAAAATGAACTTAACGGGGCGATTTTAGCCACCGGTTTCCCATTCAAACAACCAAGCTTGATGCCAACTCAATTTGCTATCATGAATAACTTAATTGATGAAGCAGCAGATTTCCGTCGTACGGGTTCTGCCGCATTAGACCTTTGCTATGTCGCTTCTGGTCGCGTTGACGGTTATTTCGAAATGGGCTTAAAACCTTGGGATTGCGCAGCGGGTGATTTAATCGTGCGTGAAGCAGGCGGTTTAGTGTGTGATTTCAATGCAGGTCACGGCTATTTACGCTCAGGCAACATTGTAGCTGCACCAGCGCGTATTTTAAAAGAAATGCTGAATAAAATTCAGCCTTGCCTAACTGAGCAAGTGAAGTAAGCCTCAATAAAAAGTGCGGTGAATTTCACCGCACTTTTTTATGACTAATTTCTGTCGAGTGGCTTTCTGTTTTCTTCCGTTTCCGGCTCAAGATCCAATTTTGCCATAAGAAGCTGATCGCCATCTTCTTCTGGGTTGCCAGTCACTAATAATTTATCACCATAGAAAATGGAATTTGCGCCAGCCATAAAGCACATCGCTTGCATTTCTTCACTCATGCCTTGACGACCTGCAGAAAGTCGAACATAACTTTTCGGCATAGTAATACGCGCCACCGCAATAGTACGAACAAACTCCGTCCAATCTAAATCAGCTGCATCTGCCATTGGTGTGCCTTCTACTTTCACTAATTGGTTAATTGGCACGGACTCTGGCTGCGGATCAAGATTTGCCAAACTTGCAATGAGACCAGCTCGCTCTTTACGGGTTTCGTTCATGCCCACAATACCGCCACAGCAAACTTTCAAACCGACACGACGCACTTTTCCTAATGTGCTTAAACGATCATCAAAACGGCGTGTACCAATGACATTGTGGTAATTCTCTGGTGCGGTATCAAGATTGTGATTGTAATAATCCAATCCCGCATCTTTTAACTCTTCCGCCATACCATCTTGCAGCAACCCAAAGGTCCCGCAAGTTTCTAAGCCAATATCTTTTACCGCACGAATAATCGCCGTCACTTTTTCCATATCTTTAGGCTTAGGACCACGCCATGCTGCGCCCATACAAAAACGTCCTGCACCACGTGCTTTCGCAATTTTAGCCTTTTCGACAATTTCATCAATATCCAAGATCTGCTGATTTTGTACGCCTGTTTGATAACGTGCTGATTGTGGGCAATAACCACAATCCTCTGGACAGCCACCCGTTTTAATCGACATCAACGTCGATAACTGTATCGCGCCAGGGTTGAAATGCTCTCGATGCACTTGAGCCGCACGATAGACTAATTCTAAAAAAGGTGTTTCAAACAACGCTTCTACTTTACAAACAGACCAATACTCTACTGATGGATGGGGTGTAATAGATGAAAGCTGTACTACATTTGTTGTGGTCATTATATTTTCCTCGTTTAAGCTATGTCGCTTTGATTAAGTTGAGCATATTACTCTGCAATATGATAAAAAGAGATCAGATCACTTTTCCTTGATGAATTTCAATCACTCGATCAATATGCCGTTCAATTTCTTTGGGTTGATGCGTCACCAGTAACATGGTGAGTTTTTTCTCTTCACATAATTGATCCATTAAATCCTGCATTTCAATGCGTAATTTAGGATCAAGAGCTGAAAAAGGCTCATCCAATAATAAAATGGGTTTATCTCGTAGCAAACAGCGCGCTAACGCTACTCGCTGTTTTTGTCCACCTGAAAGTGCGGTCGGTTTTCTCGTTAAAAAATCCTGTAAATTGACCGCACTTGCAGCTTGTTCTACAAGGGCTTTTTCTTCCGCATTTAAGGCTAAATTCGGTTTTAAACCTAAAGCAATATTCTCTTCTACGGAAAGATGAGTAAAGAGATTATTTTCCTGAAATAGCATGGAAACAGGGCGTTCAAAAGGTGCCGTTTTAGTATGATTTTCACCATTTAGCCAAATCTCGCCACTATCAGCATATTCAAAGCCGGCAATTAAATTCAGTAAGGTACTTTTTCCTGCGCCACTTTCACCAATAATGGCGATTTTTTCCTGGGCTTGAATATGTAAATCAAATACCATCGGCATGGATTGATAATTGAAGACCACATTATTTAATTTAATCATGTTGTTCCTTCTGCCCTTCAATAAACATAAATAAACCTAAACATAAGCCCAATAAAATCAATGCTGTCACTGCCGCTTCTTGGCTTCGATATTGCCCGATTTGTTGATAAAGCAAATGAGGCAACGAAGTAAAATCAGGGCTACCAAATAAAGCTATTGCCGTAAAATCGCCGAGTGATAAAGTTGTCGCAAGCGCCAAGGCATATTTCAGCGGTGCTTGTAACAGCGGATATTCAATTAAACGAAAACGCTGCCAGCCTGTAATATTCAGCGATAAACAGAGTTTTTCATAATATTGCATCGATTGATTCATTGGTGTATTGAGAATTTTGATCACAAATGGCAAGGCAGCCAAGGCGTTACAAACAGATACCACTACAAACAAATGCCCTGCTGAAAAATCAATATCTTGTAACCAAAGGAATAAGCCGACTGCTAAGACAATCGTCGGAATGGCTAAAATCATCATGCCCCCCGTTAAAATTAAGTGGGCTAATTTGGGATGATATAACCATTGCAGTTGACGGGAAAGTAACAATAAGAAAAATCCAAATAATACCGATAAAATCCCGGCTGTCGGTGCCATGGTTAATGAATAAACAAGCGCTTTCCATAATTGTGGATTTTGCCAATAGCCAAATAATTGAGTTGCAGATAAACCTTGGAAAACGATATTGAATAAGGGACTTAAAATAAATAAGCACACCGAGAATAAGACAAAAACATGTCCAAATTTGACCGCACTTGAAATAGGTAAAACCCATCGATAACGTTGCGAAATCTGGGTTTCAGGTGCTTTTGCCCAATATTGTGAAAGCGAAAATAACGCAAAACAAAACGCAAATTGCACTAACGCAAAAAGTGCCGCTTTCGGTAAATCAAATTCAAAGAAAATGGCTTGGTAAATGGCAACTTCTAATGTGCTATTTTGTGGCCCTCCACCTAGTGCCAAGACAATCGTAAAACTGGTGAAACACAGCATAAAAATCAATACAAAGGCTGACACGATTTGGTTTTTCAAATAAGGCCATTCAATTAAGCGGAAAAATGTAAAACCTTTGATATTCAATTGTGCCGCGAGTTGATGCTGTTCAGTCGGAACACTTTGTAAAGCCTGCAAACTCATTCGTGCCGCTAAAGGAATATTAAAAAATAAATGGGCAATGAGAATACCACTTAAACCATAAATGGAGGGTTTCCACGAAATACCTAAGGTTTGCAGCAGTTGTGTTAGCCAACCTGCCGTGCCATAAATCCCAATCAAACCGAAAATAGCCAGTAATGCTGGCAAAACAAAGGTGAGGGAAAAAATGCGTAAAATGAGCGATTTGCCTTTGAAATCTAAATAGAAAAAAGCACGCGCAAATAACATACCAATTATGCTAGAAAGCAAGGCTGACAAGAATGCCTGACCGAAACTAAAGGCGATAACTTGATGCAAATAATCGTCTTTTAAGAAATCAGATAAGGCATAATCACTTCCAACTGAAAAAACAGCAGAAAGTGAAAATCCATAGAGTAAAACAATGAAAAAAATGACCGCACTTCCGCCCAAATAATGGCGAGGACGAAAATGCGGATGTTGCAATAAGCTCATTAATACTACTTAGATAAGGCTTTTTGCCATTGATTGATCCAGCCTTTCAGCTGCTCACTTGTTACCGTTGTGGTATCTAAAATACGCATTGATTTTGCGCGAGAATTAAGCGCATCAATATGACTTTCGATATTGGTCTCTACCACGGGTAACATCACATTATTTTTAGCAATATCCGCTTGAGCTTGCGGTGAAAGTAAGAATCCTAAAAATTCATCAGCACAGGCATTATTGCGGTTAGCGACTTTTGCCGCGACTTCAACTTGTAATACGCTACCCTCTGCAAATTCCGTTGCCACATAATTGTCTTTTTGTTCAGAAAGAATATGGTAAATCGGTGAAGTATTGACGCTTAAAACCAGATCACCTTCGCCTTTTAAGAAGGCGCCATAAGACTCCGTCCAACCTTTTGTGACCGTGACAGTATGTTTAGAAAGGGCTTTCCAGGCATTTGCGACATCAGATTCTGGATAAACCGCATTCATCCAAAGCAATAAACCACGTCCAATACTGCTTGTACGCGGATCTTGATATAACACTTTAAGATCTTGACGCTCAACTAATTCTTTTAAGCTCTTTGGTGGATTAGCCAGTTTATTTTTATCATAAATAAACGCATATTGCGCATAATCGAATGGTAAGAATGTGTGATTTTCCCATTTAATTGGTAAACGTAACTGGCTTAAATCCACTTTATTTGGCTCAAAAATATTGAGTTTTTGTGCATCCTCAATTTGATAACTATCTAAACCGAGCACGACATCCGCCTTAATTTTTTTGCCTTCTAGACGAACACGGTTAAACAAGGTGCCATTATTGTCAAAAGCCACATAATTCAGCTTACATTGTGGAAATTGTTGTTCAAAAGCTGCTTTTACTTTTGGTCCAGCACTCCAATCAGCACTAAATGAATCATAAGTATAAACATCTAATGTTTGAGGTGCAGCTTGTGCGAAAGCGGAAGCGGTAAAAAGTGCGGTTAAAATGGGAAGTGTTTTGTTCATTATGCGTTCTCCTTATTTTTGCATAACGAAACAGCATAATGAGATGATTAGTTTCCTACGCCAGCATTATCTGTTTCAGGTTCACGGGTATTTCTCAGCCATTAATATAGGCACCCCGACTAACGCGATGTAGTCTATCTTAAGGAAATTTAATCAACAAGTTATTTCATTTAAAAATGTTAATCCGATCACACTTTTATATCTGGTTTATCATTTTTTGAGCAAAAGAAAACCTGCTAAAAAGCAGGTTTATCTTGGTAATCTATCGTCAATTAAGCTTGATGTTTAGCCGCTACTTCACTTAATAAAGTTTGAAGTTCGCCAGCTTGATACATTTCTAAAATAATATCACAACCACCAATTAACTCACCTTCTACCCATAATTGTGGGAAAGTTGGCCAGTTTGCATAAGCTGGCAATTCAGCACGAATATCTGGGTGTTGAAGAATATCAACATAGCCGAAAGGCACTTTGCAATTCATTAATGCTTCAGATGCACGCGCAGAGAAACCACAAGAAGGTAATTTTGGTGAACCTTTCATGTAAATTAAGATTGGGTTTTCAGCGATTTGTTTTTTGATTTTGTCTAACGTTTCCATAATGTTCCTTGTTCAAATAAGTCTGAATAGGGTGCTATTCTAACATAAGATAGAACCTGAGTGAAAGACTTGGTCTTACCAACTTCCACCAGCTCCGCCGCCGCCAAAGCCACCGCCACCAAAGCCACCACCGGAAGAACCACCGCCACCGAAGCCTCCACCAAATCCGCCTCCGAAACCGGAACCGCCACCACGGCGACGAGAAATCGTACTTTGACGAATGATTTTATTCAGTTGGTCACGTTGATTCGGGCTAATATATACTTCATCTTTGTGATATTGGAATTCACCAAATAATACAATGGCAATAAACGCCAACACCATTAAGAATGGAATGTATTTATCGAAAGCATCTTCTTCAACCTGTGCTGCATCAAACTCGCCTTTACTTGCCGCGATAATTTGGTTTAAGCCGTCATTAATACCTTGCGCATATTGGCCTTGTTTAAATTGTGGCAAAATTGCCGAACGGATGACTTGCGATAAAAAAGCATCCGGCAATACACCTTCTAAACCTTGCCCAGTTGCGATAAAAACTTTGCGATCATTCTTCGCAATCAGCATCAACACGCCATTGTTCAGATTTTTTCGTCCAATACCCCATTTATCACCTAAAGCAAAGGTATAATCAGCGATTTCATATTCACCGGTTGTCGGAACCAAAACAACAGCGATTTGTGAGCTCGTTTCTTTACTATAAGCAATCAGTTTATTTTCTAAAATTTGCTTATGTTCTGATGAAAGTGTGTTGGTGTAATCGTTTATGTAATGGAAAGGATTTGGTGCAGGCGGAAATTCTGCCGCAACAACCATTTGAGCAAAAAAAATAAGGCTAAAAATAACCGCACTTTTCATAAAAGATAAAAGCTTAGCCATTAATAATTACCTCATTAGATAATTCATTCACATCATCAGGCTGAATAGGGAAATGGCGAGATAAAATATCACTGATACGATCAATCGCATCGACAATGCCTTGTGTATAAGCTTTTTGTTTAAACTGCTCAATCATTAAATCGCATTGTAACTGCCAATAAGCTACATCAACAAATTGATGAATGCCTTTATCACCTACGATTGCACAGAGATGATTTTATATCCCACATAAATCAACACGGCATTTTGTGCCGCTGTTTTATGCATTTCCAGTTCGTCAAAGACTTCTAAAGCACGTTCCATTGCAGGTAGATGTGCAGAAGCCTTGGGCACCTTACGCTCAATATAAACGCGTAACTCAGCCGAACTTAAGCTTTCGAGGCGACTAATCGCCGCCTCGATTTGCTTTTTATCTACCGGAATTCTGGAAAAGAATGGCATAGATAAACCTTAGTTAAAGTTTACAGTTGGTGCATTTTCAGCGCCTGCAGCTGATTTAAAGTAAGGTTTAGCTTTAAAACCAAAAATCATTGCCGCTAATTTAGTTGGGAATTGACGTACTTTTTCATTATAAATACGCGCTGCTTCATTAAATTTATTACGAGCGACATTGATACGGTTTTCTGTACCTTCAAGTTGCGCTTGTAAGTTCATAAAACCTTCATTCGCTTTTAATTGTGGGTATTGTTCTACCGTAACAAGTAAGCGAGATAATGCTGAACCTACTTGATTTTGGTTTTGTTGGAATTCGTTTAATTGTTCTTCCGTTAAATTAGACGGATCAATTTTAGTTTGTGTCGCTTTTGCGCGAGCTTCGATTACATTGGTTAATGTCTGTTGTTCAAAATTAGCTTGACCTTTTACAGTATTCACTAAGTTTGGAATTAAATCAGCACGACGTTGATAAGATGATTCAACATTTGCCCAAACAGAATCAATTTCAGTTTCTGCTTTAACTAAGCCATTGTAGCTAGACATTAAGCCTAAACCTGCAGCAACGGCGATAATAATCAAGATAATCCACTTTTTCATTCAAAATTCCTTCAATTTATAGGTTTAATTTATATAAGAAAAGACCTAAACCGAAGTTTAGGTCTTCTAATGTTAATCCGTTAATGGATAACTAAATAAAATTATTTAGTACCGTTAACTGCGATTTCAACACGACGGTCTGGTGCTAAACAAGCGATAAGCGCTTTACGACCTTTAACCGCGTCACAAGTAGAACCTGTAACTGGGTTAGCTTTACCGTGACCAACTGCAGAGATGCTTTGAGCTGGAACACCTTTAGCTACTAAGTAGTTAGCTACAGAGTCTGCACGACGTTGTGATAATTTCACGTTTGGTGCATCTTTACCGATACGGTCTGTATAACCAGCAACAGCTACGTTAGCGTTGTTGATTTGAGCGATTTCGCCGTAGATACCGTCTAAAGTTGCTTTAGCTTGTGGTTTTAAGTTAGCTTTACCGAAAGCGAAAGTTACATCAGAGCTTAAGTTGAAAGTTTTGCTTACAACTTCAGGTGCAACAACTGGAGCAGCACCTTGACCGAAACGGTAAGATAAACCAGCGTTGATAGAACCGATCCATGGGTTGTAATCTACAGAGCTATTTGGACGATCTTCAGTACGTAATTTACCTACGCGAGTTAACCATTGGTATTCTAAACGTAATGCTAACTCTGGTAATGATGGTAATGCATATTCAACACCTGCCGCGAACATACCAGAAGTACGTAAGCTATGACGACCGTCTGCGTGGACACGAGCACCACCGTTTGTTACATCATAGAATTTGTAGTCTGAACGAACTAATGCTACGCCTGCACGACCATAAACATCTAAGCCTTCTAAAGCAGAAGTTAAGCCACCAAGATTGTAGCTACCTTTTAAGCTTAAGTGAGCACCGTGGTTAGTGTGTTTGAAATAAGTTTGACCTAAGTCACGACCTTTAACGCGACCGAAGTCATCGTAACCTAACTCTACCGCTAAACCTAAGTTATCACGGTTTAAGATTTGGTAACCACCGAATACACCATAAGTAACAGAGTTACGGTGATAAGAACCTAAGTTGTCTTTAATACCATCATGGAAAGATGCTTGACCAACTTTAGCACCTGCATAGAAAGTATTTTCTTGTGGAGCTGCTTGAGCTACTGAAGCTGCTGCTAAACCAGCAACGACTAATGCGATTGCAGTTTTTTTCATTTTGATGTCCTCTATTTAGTCATCGTTATTAATAAGAAAAGTTTCCTTGTCTATCGTGAACTTTACAAAAAAGAAACACTCTAAACATTGCTTAACTAGGGTTTTGAATTTGCCCTAACTTATCCTTTTGACAAATTCAATTCCTTTGCCATAGCCAAAGGAACGTTCAAAAGTATGGTTATTATCCTATAAAAACACCAAAGATCAAACTTTTTTTGCCCTTTTTGGTTATTTTATAGACAAACACCCCCTGAAATGAACGTTCATTCACAAAAAACGGGTTAATTTTTAACCCGTTTTCCATTCTAACAAAAAATATCTTTTGTTGAAATCGACTTTTTTTTGAGCTTCATATATCATCAAATTCACTTTCTTCTCTATTTATGTATGAGTGATTTTATGTTGCCCCGTCTTTCTAATGTGCCACAACTTAATAATGTGGTAAGTGATTATCTTAGCGAACTCCAAAAACAGCATTTTGAAGGTGATATTGCCTCAAATTATGCTGACCGTTTAAGTCTTGCGACAGATAACAGCGTCTATCAGCAACTTCCACAGGCTATTTTGTTCCCTAAATCTGTTGCCGATGTGGTACGCATCACCAAATTAGCAAATAAAGAGAAATATCTTCATCTGACCTTTACACCTCGCGGTGGTGGCACGGGCACCAATGGACAATCTATTAATAACAATATTATTGTCGATCTCTCTCGCCACATGACAGGCATTTTAGAGCTTAATATAGAAGAACGTTGGGTTCGCGTTCAAGCAGGTGTAGTAAAAGACCAACTAAACCAATTTTTAAAACCTCACGGTTTATTCTTTGCACCGGAACTCTCCACTAGTAATCGAGCAACCCTTGGTGGCATGATTAATACCGATGCCTCCGGTCAAGGTTCATTACAATATGGGAAAACCTCTGATCACGTTTTAGCATTACGTTCTGTTTTGATGAATGGTGAAATATTAGATACAAGTGCGGTCAAATCCGACGATGTTTTAGAAAACTACCCGCTTGCAGAAAATGGTAAAACGTTACATCAAACGATTTTCCAACGTTGTAAAGAAAAGCGCGCCTCAATCATTCAAGATTTACCACAACTCAATCGCTTTCTCACTGGTTATGATCTTAAGAATGTCTTTAATAAAGATGAAAGTGAATTTAATCTCACCCGAATTTTAACGGGGTCAGAAGGTTCACTTGCATTTATCTGCGAAGCTAAACTCAATTTATTGCCAATTCCTAAATATCGAACCTTAATTAATGTGAAGTACAGTTCATTTGATGCCGCCCTTCGCAATGCACCTTTTATGGTGAAAGCCAATGCCCTTTCAGTCGAAACCGTCGATTCCAAAGTGCTGAACCTTGCTAAGCAAGATATTATTTGGCATTCGGTAAAAGAACTTTTAACAGAAGAAGAACAAAATCCAATTCTTGGTTTAAACATTGTGGAATATGCGGGCAACAATCAAGCCAAAATCGACAGCCAAGTGACCGCACTTTGTCAGCAATTAGATGAAAAAATTGCACAAGGCAAAGATTATATTATCGGCTATCAACTTTGTTCTGACCTGCCTTCTATTGAACGTATTTACGCCATGCGTAAAAAAGCGGTGGGGCTATTGGGGAATGCGAAAGGCGCAGCCAAACCGATTCCTTTTGTGGAAGATACCTGTGTGCCACCAGAACATCTTGCGGATTACATTGCAGAATTTAGAGCCTTATTAGATAGCCACAATCTGCAATATGGGATGTTTGGCCATGTTGATGCTGGCGTATTACACGTTCGCCCCGCTTTAGACCTATGCGATAAAGAACAAGTCAAACTCTTTAAACAAATTTCAGATAAGGTTGCTGAACTTACGGTGAAATATGGCGGTTTGTTATGGGGAGAACACGGCAAAGGCGTACGCTCTCATTATGGAGAGAAGTTTTTTACACCTGAACTTTGGCAGGAATTGCGTTATGTGAAATTCTTATTTGATCCAAATAATCGTCTCAACCCAGGTAAAATCTGTACACCACTTAATAGCGATGCGGAACTCTATTCAATTCTCTCACCGATGCGTGCGGACAATGATCGCCAAATCCCGATTCAAATGCGAGATGAATTCAAAGGCGCGATGAACTGTAACGGCAATGGACTTTGCTTTAATTTTGATGAGCACAGCATTATGTGCCCTTCCATGAAAGTAAGTAAAAATCGCGTATTCTCGCCAAAAGGACGAGCCGCTATGGTGCGTGAATGGTTGCGATTAATGGCGAATGAAAACGTATCACCTGAGCAATTAGATTTTCATAAAACACAAGTGAAACTGACCGCACTTGTGGAACGTTTCCGCAATAGCGTACAGAAATGGCGCGGCGAATATGACTTCTCGCATGAAGTGAAAGCTGCAATGGATACTTGTTTGGCGTGTAAAGCCTGTGCAAGCCAATGCCCGATTAAAATTGATGTACCAAGTTTCCGTGCGAAATTCTTCCATTTCTACCACAGTCGTTATTTGCGCCCAGCCAAAGATCATCTTGTGGCGAATTTAGAAGTTGCTGCACCTTATATGGCGAAACAACCGGCATTATTCAATTATTTTACCAAACTGAAAGTTACTCAAAGCTTGGTTGAAAAAACGCTTGGCATGACTGATTTGCCTCTCCTTTCTGAGCCAAACCTTCAACAACAATTAGTGGAAATTGGTTATCAGGGCAAAAAATTAGAAGAATTGGAAGGTCTCAATGCAACAGAAAAAGCCAATATGCTCTTTATCGTACAAGATCCTTATACCTCTTATTACGATGCTAAAGTGGTGAGAGACTTTGTCGCTCTCACACAAAAATTAGGATTCTCACCAATCCTTCTGCCTTTCAAACCCAATGGCAAAGCCATGCATATTAAAGGTTTTTTAGCTCGCTTTAGCAAAACCGCGAAAACACAAGCGGAGTTTTTAAATCGCGTCGCTAAATTAAATGTGCCTTTGGTCGGCGTAGATCCAGCTATTGTGCTTTCTTATCGTGATGAATATAAAGAAGCATTAGGTGATTCTCGCGGTGATTTCCATGTACTCACAGCCCATGAATGGCTGACCAATCAATTAGAAAGTAACGCATTACAAAGTGCGGTGAAAAATATTGCAAAATCTGACCGCACTTTTGAGTGGCATTTATTCCCTCATTGTACTGAATCCACCTTTATGCCAAACAGCCCAAAAGAATGGCAGCATATTTTTGCGCAATTTGGACAAACCTTGAACGTTGAGAAAGTCGGCTGTTGTGGTATGGCGGGCGTATTTGGTCATGAGGTTCAAAATCAAACCATGTCAAAAGACATTTATGACGTATCTTGGGGCAAAAAATTGCAAGGTAAAGATCCGAATCATTGTCTCGCAACCGGCTATTCCTGCCGTAGCCAAGTGAAGCGATATGAAAAAGCCATCTTGAAACACCCTGTGCAAGCATTGCTTGAAGTTTTAAATAACTAGAGTAGATTTTCTACTTACCATAATATTTAAGAAAATAAAAAGAGACCAGATTTAAAATCTGGTCTCTTTTTTACTTTATCTTATTCTGTATAGAGAATTAATTTACTTAATATTATTTTCTAGACTCTTTATTGAAATGAAACTAATCCTAACAAACTCTATTTTTCTAATAATTCTCTAGCCTTTAAAAATATTTTCCCTATGAAATCGCAAGAAATCTAAACTTGGCATAAGCCGCTCTGGCAAAATAATTTGTTTATTTTCATAAGCTTTAAACCACTGCATAGTATTTTCTGAAGAATAAAGTTTATTAGATAAGGTAACTCTAAAATTTTCATCTAAAGTAAATAATCCTCTATCAAAGGCTTTGTCGTGAAGGGCATTAAGGCACAATCCATTTCGTGGATTCAAACGATTCTCCACATCATCTTTCCAAGGCTTAATATGGCTTGCAATTAATAACTCAGGAATTTCAATGCCAGTGATACAACAACGATAATTATAAGCAGCTAAAACACTATCTCTAAAAAAAGATTGATTTATGCGTACATTAACTTCTCTTTTTTCTTCTTCCCCATGAAAATGATTATATCCAGTCTCCAATAATACGCCCGGCACTTTCTTAACCTTATTTAAGAATTGCTCTATAATTCGCTGATAAACTTCATCAAGCAGGCTCCACTTCCCTTCAAACTCTTGCCATATATCTCTATCTAATTGGCTTGCATTAGATAAACCAGTGATATTTTTTTCACGTAACGTCTTATCAAAGCTCCCTAAATTACCAATCTTCATTGCCAATGCAGATGGAGTTCGCCCTATTAAGACAGCATACTCTTTAATTAAGGGATGAAACTTATTAACCTTTGCAAAAGGAATTGTGAAATAGAGATAAAGTGCAACTATGATCTCATCTCTCGTCCAATTTTTACGTTTATCACTCATTTAATTCTCCAAGTATAAAAAAACAGCTAACCTATTTTCATAAATTAGCTGTTTTTATCTAAAATTTACAACGCTTCAATCGCTTTATACTGCTCTTGGATTTTTTCTAATCCAGATTGGTATTCCGCTTGTTTTTCGCGTTCTTTTGCAATCACCGCTTCTGGTGCTTTAGCCACGAAAGCTTCGTTGCTAAGTTTGTTCTCGATGCGTTTAACTTCATTTTGATATTTTTCAATCTCTTTAGTTAAACGCGCAAGCTCTGCTTCTTTATTGATAAAGCCAGCCATTGGCACGAGTAATTCAGCATTGCCAACGAGTTTCGCTACCGCAAGTGGTGCGGTTTCGTTTGCAGCTAACACTTGAACGTTGTCTAACTTCGCCATCGCTTTTAAAAGAGCGGTCTGTTTTTCGAGAGTTTTTGCATTTTCTACGCTTAAATTACGGAATAACAGATCTAAGCCTTTGCTTGGTGCGATGTTGCTTTCTGCTCGAATATTACGCACCGCAACGATCACTTCTTTTAACCACTCAATTTCAGCTTCTGCTTCTGGATCAAAGCCGTTTTCTTCCACTTGTGGGAAAGGCTGTAACATAATACTGTCAGCCGTAATGCCGACGAAACCTTTCACTTTTTGCCAAATTTCTTCGGTAATAAATGGAATCAGTGGATGTGCTAAACGTAATAATTTTTCTAACACGTGAACCAAAGTTTGGCTTGCTGCACGGATTTGTGCTGCATTGCCGTTGGCAAATACTGGTTTAGTCAATTCTAAATACCAGTCACAGAATTGGTTCCAAGTAAACTCATAAATCGCATTGGCACAAAGGTCGAAACGATATTGGCTTAATGAATTACGGAATGTTTCCACGGTACGATTGAATTCCGATTGAATCCAACGATCAGCTAATGAGAATTCGATCTCGCCTTCGCTTAAATCTAATTTTTCATTAGTTAAGACGAAACGGCTTGCATTCCACAATTTGTTACAGAAGTTGCGGTAGCCTTCTAAACGTTTCATATCCCAGTTGATATCACGACCGTTTGAAGCCAACGCAGCTAATGTGAAACGCAATGCGTCTGTACCGTGAGCTGCAATACCTTCAGCGAATTCTTTGCGCGTTGCTTTAGCAATTTTCTCTGCTAATTGCGGCTGCATCATGTTGCCAGTGCGTTTTTCAAGTAAATCGTCAAGGCTGATACCGTCAATCATATCGATTGGGTCAAGCACGTTACCTTTCGATTTCGACATTTTTTGGCCTTGCTCATCACGGATTAAACCCGTTACGTACACGGTTTTGAATGGTACTTGTGGTTTGCCATTTTCATCTTTCACGAAGTGCATCGTAAACATAATCATACGTGCAACCCAGAAGAAGATGATGTCAAAACCGGTGATTAACACATCCGTTGGGTGGAACATTTTGAGTTCTTTAGTTTGCTCTGGCCAGCCTAAAGTTGAGAATGTCCATAAGCCTGATGAGAACCACGTGTCTAACACGTCTTCATCTTGTTTGAGTTCAACCGCAGAATCTAAGTTGTATTTTGACCGCACTTCTTCTTCGTTACGCGCAACATACACATTACCTTCCGCGTCATACCACGCTGGAATACGGTGTCCCCACCAAAGTTGGCGAGAGATACACCAATCTTGAATATCGCGCATCCAAGAGAAGTACAAGTTTTCATATTGTTTCGGCACGAATTGGATTTCGCCGTCTTCCACCGCTTTAATCGCTACATCAGCAAGCGGTTTCACACTCACATACCATTGGTCGGTTAACATTGGCTCAATCGGCACGCCACCACGGTCACCATAAGGGACTTTCAAATCGTGTGGTTTAATTTCGTCTAATAAACCAAGCGCTTCAAAATCTGCCACGATTTTCTTACGTGCAGCGAAACGCTCTAAACCACGGTAATCTTCAGGAATAGTTGCTTCATAGCCGGCAAGCGGTTTGCCATCAGTACCGATAATTTCTGCTTCATCACGAATATCTGCGTTTAAGGTTAACACGTTAACCATCGGTAAGCTGTGACGTTTACCCACTTCGTAGTCGTTGAAGTCGTGCGCAGGGGTAATTTTCACTACACCTGTACCAAATTCACTATCGACATATTCATCGGCAATAATCGGAATTTCACGGTTTGCCAATGGCAGAACCACTGTTTTACCGATTAAAGATTGGTAACGCTCATCTTCAGGATGCACTGCAACAGCTGTATCGCCCAACATGGTTTCCGGACGTGTGGTTGCCACCACTAAATAATCTTTACCATCTGCTGTTTTTGCACCGTTTGCTAACGGATAACGGAAATGCCAAAGAGAACCTTTGCTCTCTTTGTTTTCTACTTCTAAATCAGAAATTGCGGTGTGGAGCTTTGGATCCCAGTTTACCAAGCGTTTGCCACGGTAAATCAAACCTTCTTCGTGCAAGCGCACAAACACTTCTTTTACCGCGTTGGATAAACCATCGTCCATAGTGAAACGCTCACGTTCCCAGTCGATTGAGTTACCTAAACGGCGCATTTGTTGGCTAATTGTGCCACCAGAATAGGCTTTCCAATCCCAAATTTTGTTGATGAACGCTTCACGACCATAATCATGGCGCGTTTTGTCTTCTTCTGCAGCAATTTTACGCTCTACCACCATTTGGGTCGCGATACCCGCATGGTCTGTCCCCGCTTGCCATAAGGTGTTATGCCCTTCCATACGGTTAAAACGGATTAAGGTATCCATTAAGGTTTGTTGGAAAGCGTGCCCCATGTGCAAAGAACCTGTTACGTTCGGCGGCGGAATTGCAATGCAATAGCTCGGTGCGTTTTCATTTTCAGACGGTTTAAAATAACCGCTCTCTTCCCAATGTTGATAAAGGGCTTGCTCTACCGCAGACGGATTAAAACGGTCTGCCATTTCGAATTTTTGTGTCATTTATTTTCTCTTTAACTAACTTATAATCTAACTACTCACATTCAGGAAGATCCCATTTCTTTGCGGGAATTTCATTCTTATAACGAATAATAGTATCATTTTCGCTGAGTAATCCATCTAATGTATAATGTCTCTTTGTTGTTTCACTATAGGTATCTTTTTTATAAGTCCCATTTTTATCCGGCAAAAGATAGAAAATCTCATTAATATCCTCATCCATCTTTAAAATAGGTATAGGTTTATTAGCTATTCGTTGAAAATAATAATACCCTTTATTCTCAATAATAAATTTAAAAGTTTGAGAGCTTATATTGGAATTATTAGATCTTTTTGTTAATTGCACATAAGATCCAGCCTTTACTCTACTTTCAGATAAATATTTTTCGGAGTCTTTAAATGGTGAATTATTAAATACCCCATTTTGAAAATGAGGTAGAAAAAGCTCACGTAAAACTAAAACTCTTCGAGGGCCATCTTGTACTAAACATTGCTTAACATCATCTTTCTTATAAATAGTTATAAGATGAGTTGCGTAATTTTTTACACTTAACGTGCCATAGTCACTACCTTCATAATCTTTATACTTCGGATATATCCCATCGAAACTAAGACATGCAGACAACGACTGAAAAATAGGAAGCAATAAAATCAGTCTAATATATTTTATATACATGATTCCCTCTGATTATTTTATCTTAAAATTGATTAATACGAACTTATCTTCACTAGGATAAATCGCCTTAATCACCTCTTTCAATTCAGCCAAACTCATATTTTCCTGAGCTGCGTGCTGTTCTGTTAGATTATCAAGCATGATCGGCTCAACACTTAATACTTTAATCGTGCAGAAGTATTGATTATCTTCAAATCGACCAACACGTAAAATATCACCAACTTTAAAATGGCTTTCGGATTTATCTCGAATCGTGATGGTTTTACGCCCGGCGAGAATATCGGCTTCGAAGCGTTGATAAAAGGTAATATCGTTCATAAAGTGCGGTCACAAAAAATCTATTTTTTATTTTGAGGGCGAATTGATCACGTCCTCATATTGGTAAGAATAAGATTATGCCTTAATCCCTCTTAACTCATCTTTAATGCGTTGAATTTCTAAGAATAAACGGCGTTCTTCTTGACGGCAGAAACTATCACCGCTTAAGTTTTTTGCATCGGCAGAACAACGAATTTGTTTATATTGTTTTTCTAACACATTCAATACCGCTTTTTTCTGCTTATACTTAGCACTTTCTTTCGATGCTTTTTCAGCAGGAATTACGCGTGGTTTCTGAATCGTTGCCGCTTGTTGCACTACAACCGTTTCTTTTTTCTCAGATACTTTTTCTGCCACATTATCCGCTTTCGTCTCTTTTTTAACTTCGGCTTTCACAGCGTCAGATTTTACATCCGCTTTTTTTGTATCAGCTTTAACATCTGCACTTTCTGTTTTTTCAGCTTTTTCAGCAGATTGGGTTTCTGCAACTAATTCTTTAGATTTTTCAACCGCACTTTCCGCTTTTTCGGTTGATGTAGGTATTCTTACTGCTTTCTCAACTTGGGTTGATGTATTTTCTTTATTGTCACAAGCAGATAATAAGGTGCTAGCACCAAGAATAAGGCTTAAAGCCACTTTAGCGTTTAAATTCATGTTAATTTCCTATGGTTTTAAAGTTAAAAATATTAAGTGTTTTCAGTAGAAAGCATCCAGCCTTGCGAGCGAAGGATTTTATAACGTTCACGCGCTTGGACTTTTTGCGTTTCTTCTACCGGTACAAAATCAATTAATTGCGTAAAGCTGTGGCTAAAATCCGGCACTTCCATTTGTAAATTGATCAACAAATCACGGCGTTGGGCATTGCGTTTGCCTTTCCAACTGATCTCAATTGGCGGTGCATATTGTGTTGCTTCGCCTGAAAGATTATGAGGAACAAACTCATTTGGATCCCGTTGCCATAATGCTTCATCAATTAAAAATGCTTGCTCTTCTGTTTCACACGCGATTAAAACTCGCTTGCCTAAACGCCACGCTTGAGCGGCAAGATCACAGGCAAGTTGCTCAACTGTTATCTTCTTTTCTGGATTTAAGAGATAAAATTGTGCGTTTTTTGCCATGATTGCGACTTCCCCATTTATCGTTTTGTAAACTGGCGGATTTTATCAAAAAAGCAGCAAAAAATAAATCATCAACAAGGCGATTAAAGTAAATAGAAAAAACACAGAAATTTTTTACCGCACTTTTATGATCTACATCACAAAAGTAACTTTTAACCTTTATGTTACATTCCATTCATAACTCGTAGGTGTTAGAATTTTGAAGATTTATTTTTATTTTCGATGATAGGAGTATCACATGGCATTTCGTATTGAAAAAGACACTATGGGCGAAGTTCAAGTTCCTGCAGATAAATACTGGGCAGCACAAACCGAACGTTCCCGTAACAACTTCAAAATTGGTCCGGCAGCCTCTATGCCGCACGAAATTATTGAAGCGTTCGGTTATTTGAAAAAAGCCGCTGCTTTCGCAAACTGTGATTTAGGTGTATTACCTGCTGAGAAACGTGATTTAATCGCAACCGCCTGTGATGAAATCCTTGCAGGAAAATTAGACGACCAATTCCCATTAGTTATTTGGCAAACCGGGTCAGGTACACAATCAAACATGAATGTGAACGAAGTTGTGGCTAACCGTGCTCACGTTTTACATGGTGGTAAATTAGGTGAAAAATCATTCATCCATCCAAATGATGATGTGAACAAATCCCAATCTTCAAATGATACTTTCCCAACTGCAATGCACATTGCGG